>FLOH01000236.1_pt1 | contig 145667 bp, 148 predicted proteins | sample 756751 | NCBI WGS metagenome assembly FLOH01 (sample SAMEA4026879, study PRJEB14308) | marine metagenome | biome: coastal water; material: water | depth 74 m | reverse complement strand
GCGCGCTGCACCGGAGCCTCGCCAAAATTACGCATGTGTCCGCCGAACGGCCGCTGGTAAATTTTGCCTTCTTCGTTACGCGAAAACGGCACCCCGAAGTGCTCCAGCTCATGCACTGCCGCAACTGCTTCGCGGCACATATATTCGATGGCATCCTGATCGCCGAGCCAGTCAGATCCCTTGACCGTGTCGTACATATGCCAACGCCAGTTGTCTTCGGCCATGTTGCCAAGCGACGCGCCGATACCGCCCTGGGCGGCGACGGTATGACTACGGGTCGGGAAAACCTTGGTGATGCAGGCGGTTTTAAGTCCGCCGTCGGCCATGCCAAGGGTCGCCCGCAAACCGGCACCGCCAGCCCCGATAACCAGAACATCATGAATGTGATCAGTAATTTCGTATGCAGAGGACATCTTTAATTAACTTCCGAAAGCAACGCGGAAAATCGCAAGCAGCGAGGTAATCCCGCCGATATAACAGAAAGCCTTAAGCGCAATCAGGGCCGCCAGTTTGCCGACTTCACCGTGAACATAATCTTCGATAACAACCTGCAGACCCTGTTGGGCGTGATAAAAAAGGACCACCACCAACAACACCATAAGCAGGGTATTGCCGGGGTCCGAGAGCCAATGTACATAAGTCGCATGGTCGGCGCCGATAAGCCCGAGCGCGGAAATCACGAACCACAGCATCAGCGGCAGCAGAGCCATCGAGCTCAGCCGTTGAGACCACCAATGCGCCGTACCGCCACTTTTTGCCGGGCCGAGCCCGCGGGCACGGGCGAGTGGTGAACGCATTTCCATCTCCGCTGCTCCTTAAATTAATCCGGCGCGCAGATATGCGACAGTCCAGGTTAGTGCTGTCAATCCGAAGGCGATGATGACAACGACGATACCGGTTGCCCGTAGCATTGGCATTTCAAAGCCGAGGCCGGCGTCCCAAATCAGATGCCGGATACCGTTGGCCATGTGATAAAATAACGAAAATGTCAGGCCCAACAAAATAACCTGGCCGATCACTGAGCCAAAGAACCCTTGGGCACGGGCGAAGGCATCCGGGCCATACGCCGCCGCCGACAGCCAATAAACCAGGAATACGCTGCCAAACGCCATGGCGACGCCAAAGATGCGGTGCAGGATCGACAGAACCGATGTTATTTGCGGGTTATAGACCTGCAGATGCGGCGAAAGTGGCCGCGACCCTGCCGTACCGGGGGATGATTTATCTGCCGACATTGAGAAGTCCAATTGATTGAAAAAAATCTTCCCAACCCGTTTAAACTCTCAGTTCGGGCAAGTCAACGTTCGCCAACGGGACTGTAATGGTTCAGGTGATATGAGACTCGCAGCCAACCTCTTCGATGGTTTTTTGAATATACGCCATTGGCGTCAGGCCTCCCAAGTTTTTATGTGGCCGGTATGTGTTGTATTTGTTTTGCGCCTTTGCCAGCTCGTACCGCATTTCGCCGATTGAATCGGCAAGCAGATCGCTCCGATAATAGAACTCTTCCTTGAATGTCCGGTTGCCGCGTTCGACGCCGCCGTTATATGTGGGCTTGCTCGGCGGCAGGACGATGAGTGGGATGGCTCGTTCCTGGCATGCGGCCTCGAACTCGGCCATGAACTCCGATCCGCCGTCTACCTGTATGGATTTAATGTCAAAGGGGGCTTTGTCGATAAGTTCACACAGGAACCGCTTCGCCGACGTGGCCTTGGCGTGTGAATAAACCTGCGCCTGGATAAACCTGGAGCACCTTTCCCAGGCCTGGAAGTGCTTGCAGGTGATGCCGTTTCGGGTGATCGTCATATGATCGATCTGCACCCGTTCTCCCAGTTGCATCTGCTTATAGTCCTTGTAGGTCCAGGGCTGAGCGTGAGACATCTTGAAGTTGCGTTTTCTCTTAGGGCGTGGTGCGGAAAGGGATTTTTGGATCAATCCTTTGGCGAACAGGACTTTCAAGATGCGCCCGACCGTGCTGGCGCTGAGGTTGAGGCCATGGTCACGCTTAATGATAACGGCGATCTTTTCCTTGCCGTAGGTCAGGTTTTCACGCCTGATCTTAAGCACGAGCTGCTTTTCGGCTTCGCCCCAGCGGGGCTTGTTGAGGCGTTTTGGTCGTTTTGATGGCGGCGCGACACCGCGTTCAAGGTCACGCAAAACCTGCCTGTAACGATAATAGGTAGCCCGCGAGACACCGACGAACTGCCGACACTTTGCATCGCTGACGTTCTCTGCTTTCAGGCTCTCCCACTGGCGCACCTTGTCCTCATACTTGTAGCGATAAGCATCGAGACATTCCTGTGTACGGGCGTAGGCGTAAAGTTTATAGATATTCTTGTGCAATCCTCGGATCTGCATAGGGGGCCTCCGGAAGGTTTGTGGTTTCAACAACACCTATCTTCCGAGGCCTTTTGCTTGAACGCAAGGAGCATAGGGCCGCTCGCTACAGCGCTATATATGGGCGCACTCGCGGCCCTATGCTCATATCCGTCTGTCTCATATCTATGTGAACCTATTCAAAACGCAACGAAGTAATTCTTTAGCTATGTGTGGCGGCTTGGTTTAAGAAGCCATTTGGGGAAAATTATAGATCAAGGGAGCTAGGCTGTGAAACCGGTCGATATCATGCTGGCGATTTGTGTCCCGGTTCTTTGGGGGCTTGGCTTTACCCTGGCCAAGGTGGCGTTCGTTTATGTCAGCTTCCCGCCGATCCTGCTGATGGCTTTCCGCTTCACAGTGACGGCCCTTGCCCTGGTCTGGTTCGTCAGGCCGCCGTGGGGACTGATGCAAAGAATCTTCTGGATTTCGGTGATCAGCGCGACCATTCAGTACAGTCTGACGTTCACCGGGCTTGATGGTATCGATGCCTCGCTGGCGGTCATCGTCGTGCAACTGGAAGCGCCCTTCTTAGCCCTGTTTGCGGCGATTTTCCTGAAAGAACATCTTGGCTGGCGGCGCGCTATCGGCATGTCCATGGCCTTCGCCGGTGTCATGTTGATCGCCGGACAGCCGCGCATGATGGGCGAGTTGCTGCCGGTCCTGCTGGTCGCCAGCGGGGCCGCTGTCTGGGCCGGTGGGCAAATTATGATCAAGGGGCTGGGCGGCAAGGTCGGCGGCTTCACCCTGATCGCCTGGGTCGCCGTATTTGCCGCTCCACAACTGTTTTTGTCGTCGTGGCTGTTCGAAGACGGCCAATGGCAAGCCATCCAGAACGCCGGTTGGATCGGCTGGGGCGTGGTGATTTATATGGGACTGATTATGACGGCCCTTGGTTATGCGATCTGGTATCGCCTGCTGGGCCTTTACAATGTCAACCAGGTGATGCCATTCCTGTTGTTGCTGCCGGTCATGTCTATTGCCGGTAGTATGTTGTTTCTGGGTGAGCGTTTGTCGCAGCTCGAAGTCTTTGGCAGCGCCATTGTGATTGTCGGTGTCGCGATTATTACGACCTATCGGGACCGAGCAGGCGAAGAAAACACGTAATCTAATCTAAGGAATTGTTATGGCTAATATCTTGGTCGTCTGTGGAGCGCAAAAAACCTATATTTCGGAAGGACGCTTCAATCGTTCCCTGGTCGAACAGGCCGTCGCCGTGTTGAGCCCGCGCCACACGGTCCGCGTGACCATGGTAGAGGACGGGTATGAGCAGCAAGAAGAACAGGAAAAGTGGCTGTGGGCAGATTGCATAATCCTGCAGTTTCCGGTTTTCTGGTTTGCCTGTCCGGCGATCCTCAAGGCCTACATGGATAGCGTTTATACGCGCAAGGTGTTCTACGACAAGGCCACGCCTTACGGGACGGGCGGCTTGCTTGGCGGCAAGACATACATGCTGTCGACCACCTGGAATGCGCCCGAGGAGGCGTTCAACGACACAGAGACCTTCTATGGCGGCCTCGATGTCGATGAGGCCCTCATCGCGATGCACAAGGCCCAGCAATACATCGGCATGGAACCATTGCCGTCGTTCGCCATCCACAACGTCATTGGCCATCCCGACTTTGAAAACCAGTGCGGGCGTTTTATGACCCACCTGGATGATGTATTCGCAGGCTAGTCCTGATTTCCCTGTTTAAGGTATTCAACTTTTATAAGACCAAGGTGAACGGCCCTGGCGACTGCCTGAATACGGGACACCGAGCCGAGCACCTTCATGGCGTTGTTAAAATGCCAATTAACCCCGCGTTCGGATATTTCAAGGATTTGACCAATCTCGAACGAGCTCTTGCCGGCGGCGCTCCACGTCAGGCATTCCAGCTGTCTTTTTGTTAAATTAAGGGGTGTAGCGCGACAATCTGGATGAGAAGAGCGCGACAATCTAGATGAGAATCTAATGTCGCAGCGGGATCATTATTTGCAGCGTTTTTTATGACGCGCAATTGTTTTCTTTTGGCTGATTGACGCGGCGCGTCAATCAGGTTTGATATTTGCGTGTGTTGCGAATGTCGCTGGGCGCCCTGGGCCTTTTTTTTGTTTCTCAGCGTGCCGTCGTCTGTAGCTTTCGACATTCATCTCGAGGATTATAGAGTGATGGACGAGGCGATCGACGGCGGCAATGGTCATTGCCGTGTCTTGAAAGACCTTGTCCCATTCTCCAAACGGCTGGTTTGCCGTTACTAACATCGAGCGGCGCTCGTATCTTGCGCTGATTAATTCGAACAAGACGCTGGTTTCATCCTGGTCCTTGATGGCGTAAGCAAGATCATCAAGGATTAGGAGATGGAACCGATCAAGCTTATTGATCGCAGCTTCCAAGCCGAGCTCGCGGCGCGCCACCTGAAGCTTTTGCACTAAATCGGTGGTTCGGGTGAAGAGAACCCGCCAGCCATTTTGCACGAGGGCCAGACCGATTGCCGATGCAATGTGGCTCTTTCCGACGCCTGGGGGACCGAAGATGAGCATATTGCCCCCAGTATCAAGCCAACCGTCTCCTGCGGTGACGGCCACGACCTGAGCCTTGGATACCATAGGCACGTTCTCGAACTCGAAGTTATGCAATGTTTTTCCCGGCAACAGGCGGGCTTGATTGAGGTGGCGTTCAATGCGGCGCAGGTCGCGCTCTGCCAGCTCGTGTTCGGCAAGGGTGGCAAGAAAGCGCGCGGCCGGCCATCCCTCGTTATCGGCCTGCTCAGAAGTTTGTTGCCATATACCTTTCATTGCAGGCAGCCGCAGGCTGTTAAGAAGGATAGTGAGTTTGGCGGCATCAGCGGGTTTGCTTGGTTTCATGCCATTTCTCCCGACGGGCTGGTTGTTATCCATGGGGCCGCACCGAGTAATGTTTCGTAACCTTTAAGCGGTTCCAAGCGCACAACAACATTGGGAAGGCTTTCCACAGCGGGTGCAAAACGCACACTCAAGGCATCCATATCCGGCAATCGTCCGTCCTCCAGTCCGTCCTCCAAGCACGCTGCCAATTCCCGCTCACAACCTCTGTCATGCGCCATGGCCAGCAGGTTGACCATGATTTGGCAAGCCTGGCGTTCCGTCAGTTGCCGTAAAAGTGCCTCAAAGGTCCGCCGGTAGGCCTCTCGGGGGAATAGCTGGTCGCGATAAACCAGATTAAGGAAGGCCATTGGCTTGCGACGCAGAGAGTGGATGACATGGTGATAGCTCACGACCTGAGCATGCTTGCCAGACGGGTGGGCGCGGGCGCGTGGTAACTCCATCAGCAGCGTGCCACCGATGAAGATCTCCAGCCGGTCGTCATAGAGACGGACCGTAAGCCGGTGACCGATTAGGCGTGAGGGGACCGTATAAAACACTTTGCGCAAGATGAAGCCACTAGATGATGTGACCCGCACAGCGACTTCCTCATAGTCCGTTGAGCGTCGTTCAGGCAATTTTTGAAGTGCGCACCGCTCCACATCAATTTGCTTGGTGTTCCGGGCATTGCCACGGCTTACAATCTCGCCGATGAAGCGGCGATAGGCGGCCAAGTCCACAAAGTCTCTTGACCCCCTCAACAGCAGTGCGTCCTTGATGGCACGCTTGAGGTGACCATGTGGCCCTTCAATCGCGCCGTTCTCGTGGGCGACGCCAAGGTTATTGCGGGTCGGCGTCATCCGGTAGTGTTGGCATAACGCCTCATACCGGCATGTCAGGTCATCCCGCTCATCACGGTTCAGATTACGGAATGCGGCAGAAAGGCTGTCTGTGCGGTGTTCTCGTGGTGTTCCGCCAAGAGACCACAATGCATTTTGAAGCCCTTCGGCCAGAGCGACAAAACTCTCTCCGCCGAGCACGACATGAGCATGTTCGAAGCCGGAATAGGCAAGCCGAAAGTGATAGAGCCGATGTTCCAAGGGATTGCCAACGATCGTAACCCCAGACTGCCCCATATCCGTGAAATCAGACAAGCCAAGTCGTCCGGGTTCATGTCTCTGTCGGAAAATCACCTCACGCTCTTCTCCGTGAATGGCGCGCCAGGAGCGTATGCGCCGTTCCAGGGTTCGGCGAATGCTCGTCCCCAGTTGAGAGTGACGGCGCAACAACTCCTCATAAATAGCCACCGCACGAAGGCCAGGTGCAGCCTTCAGCATCGGAATAACCTCGGCTTCGAAAAGATCGCCAAGTGGATCAATACGACGGCGTCCGCGCTGTTTACGCTTGTGGGAAGGAAGGCGCGGGTCTTGATCGATACGATAACCCGTAGCGGTGCTGACCGACGCCTTGGCGGCGGCAACAGGAACTGTGTTTGTTAGACGGAATGTCATGAAAAGCCTCATCTGGTTGTCGGTTATGTGGCGGCCAGGCATTAGACGATCCTCCAACAGCGGAAAAATCATCAAAATACCCGGTCGACCGCGACCACTAGATACGCTTTTTGAAAAACAGTGGCGGGAAGCTCGTAATTCCACTCGGGCTACGCCCTCGCTCCATTACGAGCTTCCCGCCACTCTCACCTTGATTGACGCTACTCTCTCATCTTGATTGTCGCGCCGCAGATGTCGCTGTGGAAAAGGCCACGACTTCCGGTATTGGGGGGGCATAGCGAACATTTACGTCCGGTATTCCTGTCAGCAAACCAATGGGTCCCATACGACTACCCGCGACCTGTATAGTACCGGCATCCCTCACTAGTGTTCCGAATCATCTAAATTACAGGGTATAGGTTTTTCAGTTTGATGCGGGCCTGTTGGTTTGTAAATTGCCAATCTGCTGTCACATGATGTTTGTTTCGATGATCGAGCCAAGCTGACACATGTTTCTCGAGGATACAGGTATCTGGAATTCGCCTTGCCAGGCATTGCCTGCCCAGGACAGATAATTCCGCTTCTGCCATATTCAACCAACTGCCATGCTTGGGCGTATAATGCCACTCGAAGCGCTTGGCGATACGCCTGGCTTCATCGGGTGGGAAAGCCTTATATAGCGATGCTGGCACATGGGTGTTCAGATTGTCCTGAACCAGGACGATAATTTCGGCGTCGGGAAAATGAACATCGCAGAGTTCTTTAAGCATCATCGCATAATCGATGGCGGCGCGCTGCGCGGTGACTTTGACATGGCGCCAGCCTTCCAGGGGTGCGAAGGCCATAAACAGGTTGGCTGTGCCGTTGCGTTTATATTCGTAATCGATGCGGGCAGTCCGTCCCGGAGCCATCGCTATAGGCTGGCGGGTTTCGGAGGTCAGTTGTTTGGAGGTTTCATCCAGACACACAAGTGGCCGAGTGGCGTCATGGGGGCGGGTATAGACCGCCAGAATATCTTCCATGGCGGCCACGAAGGCAGCATTCGATTTCGGTGGAATGACCCAGTATTTGTTTAAATGCGGTTTGAGATCGTTTTTTTAAGCGCCCGGCCAACGGTGTTGAAGTGGACGCTCTCAACAATCTCCAATTCCACCACTTTCTCTGCCAGCAGACGGATCGACCAGCGTCCATGCCCGTCCGGGGGCGCGGAACAAGCCAGCGCAATCAGGCGCGCCTGGGCCTCGCCGTCAAAGATTGGGGGAACCGGCGGGGTCGCCCGCTTCTTGCGGGCGAGAACAGCGTCAAATCCTTGCTCAAGCAATCTGCGACGTGTCCGATAAACCATGCTGATGCTGGTCTCCAGCGCAACGGCAATCCGCTCATCAGCCCAGCCTTCACCAAGGCAACCCGTATCCGCCTTTAATAAAATTCGCGCTTTAAGAAGTGTGCGTGCCGCCGCCTTGCCTGTATTAATCAAGCCTATGAGATGAACCCGCTCCTCGGGCGCTAACTCAACAATATATCGCTTCTTTGACATCTTCGCTCCTGTCTAAAAAATACCTCCCGCAGGATACAAAGAAAAACCTTTCAATTTAGTTGATGCTGAACACTAGTAACGCATGACAAGCCGACATGAGGGGTTTTCCACAGCGACACCTGGTCACACTTACCGCTACGATCAGCTATGACGATATCATTGTTGCCAGATGAAGTGCCAACCGATCTTCAAGACTTAGCGTCCAGGCTTTCTTGGGAAGATGCAGTCAACCTTCTTTGCTTGTTTGAAGGTTCTGCTGTCGAAAGCCGTAACAACCAAACTATCAGCGCTAAGTTTCAAGTGCTGGCAGAGCGAATGCGCTCGCTCGCTCACGCTCTACCGTACAATTGGGAACCTACAGAAGTCGTAGAGCACGACATCATCACGTGGCTTGCCAATGATATTCGCAGAGGCGGGGGGGGCGAAAATAAGCACGACTTGATGTCGCCGGTCGAAAAAGAGGCCCAATGGGTCCCATACGACTACCCGCCATCTGTATAGTACCGCCATGCCACACTAGAGGGGGCTTCTGAAAATTTCGGCGGCGGAAATTAAATTCTGGGGGCTCTAACCAAACAACGCCGCGCCACGTAGCCCACGCTGAGCGACGCGATAATTTAACAATGCCGACAGGCTATCCATCCACAAGAGCAATCTCTCTTTTAATCTTTCGGCTGACCAACCAAAAACGGACCATGCTATAAAATTCATCCAGAGCAAGAAGTGTTAGACACAGCCACCCCACACCAAGTACATACGGAAATAATCCTGCATCCTGCTGCGTAAAAATATCTGCACCGAGATAGACTACGATGTAATAGAAAACGAACATAGCAGGACCGCTAGCATATCCCATCGCTTTGCTCTCAAATTCCGAGAGGCCCTTTTCAGTAAGCAAGAACATCAATAAAAGTCTGAGAATAGAGTATGGGAATAAAATTAAAACAAACCCCATAGCTCCCCCAATAAATGCCAGTATCATTATAAATGCCATAATTGGCCCAAGGAGTGGCACATCCATCAGCCTCTCCATTGGCCGCTTATTTCTGAAATCAAATTGATCACGCGGAGTTTTATTAAATGGGAACCCGCTGGCAGTTTGTTCCTGCTCATAGCCCATATAATCGGCGGAGTTATCTTCAAAACCAACACCTGAACGATCTCCGTCATCAATCGGTGCCTTCGCCTGCGGAAGCCTCCCCACTCGAAGAGCACTTAGCAAAATACCCTTGGCTTCTGTTACTTTTATAAAATTCTCAGAGGCAGCCAGTTTTTCCTTGAAGTTCCCTTTTGTGTCGGGGTGATAGTCCCGAGCAAGTTGTCGGAACACACTTTTCACCTGTTCTTCGTTTACCGTATTGGCATCGAGCTGAAACCAGCGAAGAGCGAAGTCAAGTGTTAGCGTTGTGTATTCTGACATATAGCACCTGCTACTCAATCCTACGTCGCCATGCCCACGGCTTCATGAACTCGCCCTGCCACATACCCACCTTGCGGTTGCTGGCGTCTTCTTCCTCATCAACATAGTCCTTTGAATAGCGACGGTAGGCAAGTGCCCAGCCGCGCCTGACCATCTCGGCATTGATGTCATAGGGGCCAGCGTAGCAGACGGCGATACGGCGTTTGTATCGATCAACGGTTTCGCCCTTGCAAGTGATCCAGTGCGTCTCGATGATCTCGGCAAGAGCAAAGGTGGCCATCTCACCGCAACGGTAATCGCTACCACCGGCTTTCTTGCAGGTCTGCTTGCTCTCAGGCGCGTCGATGCCGTGGAGCCTGATCTTCGTGCCGCCGATCTCAATGGTGTCGCCATCGACGATGCGCGGCTTGCCCTTGAGGTCGTCGGCATGGGCGACGGATGTGAGGGCGACAAGGATGAGAAGAAGTCTTATCATGGCCGAAGCATATATTAATTCAGGCTCTGGAGAATATCCTTTGATACATTTATCTAGATTGACCGATATACCCTACGACATCCGACTGTGGCTGTTGGCTGCGGACCCTGACACAGGTGAACTGGAACGGGACTTGCCTCTCCCTCTAGCTCATGATGCGGTGAAAATGGGCTTGGTCCGCAATATCGATGGCGGATGGGCAATGACCGCAAGCGGACGTGAATTGCGAAATGAAATGCTGAGCGATTAGGAAATCACGCTCCAATCCTAGAAACGGCCATGTTATTGTTGGCGAATGTTCACTGTCGTCCGCACCACAACAAACCTCAGCCTTGATGAGCATTTCATCAAGCACTCCGCATCTACCTTCTTCGTGAAGGTCGAAGGTGACGGCATGGAAGAGCACGGCATCTTTAAGGGCGACACCCTGATTATTGACCGTTCCCTAAACCCAGAAAAGACCTCCATTGTCATTGCCGTCATCGATGGCGAACTGACTGTTCGTCACTTCACAGATATCGATAGTGAAGACGCCGCCGTCTGGGGCGTGGTGCGCGGCTCGATCAGAGACCTGCTATGACCATCTACGCATTGGTCGATTGCAACAACTTCTACGTTTCGTGTGAGCGGGTGTTCAATCCGAAGCTCGAAGGCCGCCCCGTTATCATCCTCTCGTCAAATGATGGCTGCGCTATCGCCCGGTCAAACGAGGCGAAGGAGTGCGGGGTCAAGATGGCTCAGCCGCTTTATCAGTTCACCGCCATCGTGAAGAAGCACGACATCCAAGTCCTAAGCGGTAACTTCCACCTGTACACCGATATGTCCAATCGGGTGATGCAGGTATTGGCCGACATGGCCCCCGCAGCCCAACAGTATTCTATCGACGAGTGCTTCCTCGACATTACCGGGATGCCTGACGATCTCGATGAATATGGACAGGCGGTACAGGCCAAGGTGAAGCAGTGGACGGGTATACCAGTCGGTGTCGGCATTGCAGAGACCAAGACCCTTGCCAAGGTCGCTAACCGCATCGCCAAGGTGTCGAAGAAGGCTGACGGCGTCCTCAACCTTGTCGGATCACAATGGCAAGCAAAAGCCTTGGACAGAACTGAGGTCGGCGATGTTTGGGGGATTGGCAAGCAGTTCGCCAAGAAACTGCACAGAAACGGCGTGAAGACGGCCCTCGAATTAACCAAGCAGCCCGACGGTTGGATCAGGAAGGAAATGGGCGTAGGCGGCCTGAAGACGGTCCGCGAACTTAGGGGTGAAGATTGCATTGGTTTTGAGAGCATACCTAAGCCCAAGCAGACGACGATGGTATCCCGGTCATTCGGGCAAACCATCACGGAACTGGACGAACTGATCAATGCCGTGACGGTGTTTGCGACGACAGCGGCAGCGGACATTCGCAAGGCCAACCTCGTTAGTTCCGCCGTGAGCGTGTTTATCGAGACCAACCGCTTCTCGAATGAGCCGCAATATGCACCGTCGCAATCTGTCGAACTGGCACCAGCCACCAATAACACCAAGCACATTGTTCGCGCCGCCATTCAGGGCGTCAAAGAAGCGTATCGAGAGGGGTTCAAGTTCAAGAAGGCCGGAGTAATGCTGCTCGACCTTGTTGATGCTGACCACGCGCCCCAGTCTCTGTTTGATACCCACGACCCGAAAGATGACAAACTCATTGAAGCCTTTGACCAAATCATCCGCCAACAAGGGCCGGGGGCGATTAACTTCGGAACGGCTGGACAGGCATCTGAGTGGCACTCGGCAAGCGCGTTTCGTTCTCCACGGTTTACAACCGAGTGGTCCGATATTCCGGGGGTGAAGACGTAATCGACACGGTGGGCAATCCCAAGTTATCGCGATGTCCGGTTATAGGGGGTAGAGCGGTCGTGAAAATAGGGTGGCCCCGACAGCCGGAGCTGACCCAAAGGGGAAGTCGGGGCAGGGGTCCTCGACGATCACGATGGATACATGCCGGATGCCGTTCGGGCAGACTTCAGGACAGCCCCCGAACTAATCCCGGAGGAAGGGTCACCCCCCGGTTCTGACATCATCTAATCCGCTTTCGACACTTCACCTGACGACCGAACCCGAAGGGCCCTCCTTCATCTCTCGTATAGTTACGTAACGCCGTTTGGACCGACGTTACTCGTGACACACGACCCAAGGCGAACATATAGAAGATATCTCCTTATTCTATATGTGCATTTTTTTCAATAACATGTTGATTTCTTGTATAGTGAATTGATAGTGACCACATTGCACAACAGAAAAGGTAAATTTCATGGTAATCCGACGCAAACCAGTGGTTTTAGTCATAGATGATGACCCTAAAATTGTTGATTTGATCTCGAATGCAATTAACGGACCAAAATTTCAGGTAGTTGTTTCGTTCTCGATGGAGGATGCCCTGCGGCAATTTGAGCATTCTAATTATGACCTCATCATTTCGGATATTTACATGGTCGGCATGGGTGGCATTGAGGGCATCCAGAAAATAAAACATTTGCAGCCAAATTCAAAAATTATCGCCATCTCTGGTGGATACGCTTCCATGTCCCCAGAACAAACGCTTCATGCGGCGAAGAAAATTGGCGCAGATATTATGCTTCCAAAACCATTTAGGCTCGACGAGTTAGACCTTGCGATCGAATCCTTGCTGCCTACTTAAAAGACGCCCAGTTGCGGCGCATTGACGGGCCAGCTTATCGTATTCCCTGAGGAAGGTGGGCAGCCTGAGAGCTTTCAGGTGATGGGCCAGCAAAAGCTGCGGTGTATCGGTCTGATGCTACTCCCATTCCATCCAAGTCAGACCTGTCGGCAGGCCTCCCCCGCCTCTTGCAGCAGGTTCATATAACTGGCCGCCGATGTGGTCGCCACCTGAGCCCGTGGCAGATAAGGGTAAATGTCCAGATTGAGCTTGGGCGGACGCTGCTCGATACGGCACAGCACCAGATGTTTAATGGCGTCATAACTGATTGCGCTCATGTGCGCCGCAGCCTTCACCGCGCCATGAAGATCGTCGAGTTTAAAGGTCTCAAGTGAGAACGCCGGAGCAATAATCCACCACTGAAGCGGCCATGCCCAAAAAAGTGCTCAAAACCATGACACTGGATAACGGCGGCGAGTTTTACCAACATCAAAGACTGCCACTCAAAGCTTACTTTTTCGATCCTCATTCGCCGCGGCAACGGGGATCAATCGAGAACGCAAATGGTGTCCTGTGCGGTCATTGCCGCGCAAAACAAACTTCAATAGTTTTACAGACCAAGACATCAATGACATCATGTGGACCTACAACACAACACCGCGCCGCACTCGGGTTTTACACACCCTTGGAAGCCTTCGTTAAATCATTGGGTGTTGCACTTGAAATTTGAATCCAGCTTTGTTTGAAGGAAGCTAAAAAGTGAGCGAACTTACGGTGAAGTTTAATTACAACGATCTCAACATCCTTCTTGTTGATGACGACAAGCATATGCGTAGAACAGTCAAATATATGCTTGAAGAATTAGGTTGCCACTCTGTGCTTGAGGCCGAGGATGGCGAGGATGGGATAAATACGGCAAACGAATCCGAACACCCAATCGACCTTTTTGTTGTTGATCTTGTAATGCCGAGGCTCGATGGCCTTGGTTTTGTCGAATGGCTCCGTAAGGGTGAGGGGCATCCGTATGCAACTACACCCGTAATTATCATAACGGGAAATGCGGAGCAGAATAATATCATTAAAATAGCTAAGCTTGGTATTAATGGTATTTTAGCTAAGCCTATGTCTATTATAGGAATTAAAAAGCAGCTCCTTAGGGCTATGACTGCAGCGGAAATTGATCCATCTATTTTTCATTGACGTTCAATTTGGACCTGAAGATGGGTTATTGCGCCGCCGCTAAGGCTTCCTTCAAAAGCGCCTCTAAGTCCTCAATCTTGAAAGGTTTGGTCAAGGTTCCAAGGATATGGCTGCCGGTTGCAGAGCCAAGACGTTCGGTAAATGTTAGATATTTACCATCATAACCACTCATGATGATGATGGGGGCTGTGCATCCCTGTTCGGCCAGCCACTTCAACAATTCGACACCCTCTATCTTAGGCATGATGATGTCCATGATGATGATGGTAGGTGTATTTTTTATCAGCGCCTCTTGAAATGCCCTTGCATTTAAGTACTGAAGAACCTCAAAGCCACTGGTCATTCCGACATCAGCGACCAAATTAACCATTTCGGGATCATCGTCAACGACCATTAACAGGGGCTTGGTCATGATCTAGTCTTCCTTATCTAGAATGTTGCGTACGGCTTGTGCCAGTTCGGTTTGGTTGTAGGGTTTATTCAACAGATCATTCGTTAGTTTTTTAAAGAGCGGGATGTCACCGTTTACAGCCCCTTCGCGTTTGGCCGTAAATCCACTGGTGAGCAAAACTTTGACGGTGGGATATAAGTGCATGGTTTCCTTGGCTAAGTCATAACCGTCCACTTCGCCGGGCATCACAACGTCGGAAAACAGCAAATCAATTTTGGGATGTTCTTGAAGCACCTCCAACGCTTGTTGGCCGCTGTTGGCCGCAAGGGTCGTATAGCCAAGGTCTTCAAGATAGGCCACCGCCACATTCGCCAACCCCTGTTCGTCATCAACGACTAAGATGGTTTCCTTGCCGACCACCAAGCCTGTGGCCCCATTGTCCGTCACATGATCCACATCACCCGTGCCCTGATCGGTGCACGGCAAATACAAACGGATTGTGGTGCCCCTACCGGGTTCTGAGTATATCTTCACATGCCCTTTGGAACGTTGAATAAACCCGTAAACCATGCTCATCCCAAGACCCGTTCCTTTGCCTATTTCTTTGGTGGTAAAGAACGGCTGGAACACTTGTTCCACCACATCCGGTTCCATACCGATCCCGGTATCACTTATGGATATGAGGACATAGTCCCCCACAGCACATCCGGGGTTGAGTTGAACGTATTGATCATCAAGGGTCTTGTTCTTGGTTTCAATCACCAATGTGCCGCCACCGGGCATGGCATCGCGAGCGTTAATGGCAAGGTTGAGCAAGGTATCATCGAAGTCATCAGGATTAATGTTAACGGCACGAACATCATCGGCAAGGTAGGTTTCAAGAATGATCTTTGGGGTCACCGATTTGCAGATCAGGTCTGTCATGCCATCGATCAGTTCGTTGACGTTTACCAACGTTTGATCCTCTGAGGCATGCCTGGAAAAACTAAGGAGTTTTTTGGTAATTTTTGCACCACGTTCGCCACCAGCATAGGCCGCATCGATAAATTTCAAGGCGTTAGGGTCATTTTTAACCTTACGGCGCAGAAGTTCCAGATTGCCCATAATGATACCGAGCATATTATTAAAGTCGTGGGCGATGCCGCCCGTCAGTTGGCCAACGGCTTCCATTTTTTGCGATTGGCGGAGGTTTTTTTCTGTTTGTTTTTTCTCAGTGATGTCAGTTCGTATGCTTATGTATTTGAAGGGTTTTCCCTTTTCGTTAAAAAATGGAACGATGGTGGCATCGAGCCAATAAAATCCACCGCCCTTTCTTTTGTTTTTGATCTCTCCATTCCAAATTTTGCCGTTTTCTATAGTTGCCCATAAATCACTATAGAACTCGCCTGAATGCTCATCACTTCTCACAATACGTTGGTCCATCCCCATTAACTCCGCACGGGAGTAGCCGCTGATCTCGCAGAACTTGTCATTGACGTATGTGATGTCCCCTTTGACATCTGTGATGCTGACAATGGCGTGTTGGTCGAGGGCAGACTTTAGTAAGACAAGTTCTTTGTTGGTGACGGCTAATTGACTTGTCCTTTTCTGTGCAATTTCTTCGGCGTATTTTTGACGTAAAACCAGCGAAGAAACGATGAAGAACAGCGAGAAACTCACGACTAGGCCTGCAATAGCGACGATCATCGGTTGACGACTTTTCGATACACCCTGTGCATTCCTGCCGGTAGTGAAGTGCAATGTCCACTTGCGACCTTGAACCTCCAGTACGACCGTTTTCATCAATGCGTCTGCGACAAATGGATATTCTTCGTGGAAACTTTTGTTGCTGTCGAAAAGCATCGTTTCCTTCGATACGCTATCGCCATCAAAAATCTCGTATTCAATTTCGGTTTGGTCTGACCCCAAAATCCCTGCCATAAGGTCTCCCATACGAAAAGGACTGTAGACCCAACCAATAAATGCCCTGCGCCGCTGTTCAATTGTTTCTAGCGACACGCCGTCTTGGTACAGCGGGAGGTACGTTAGAAACCCCTTCTGCACGTCGATATCTGTTTCCTGGACGAGGGTAATGATCCCTGATGTTGACGCCTTCCCTGTATCACGGGCGCGTGCCATAGCTTCACGGCGCATATCATTCGACCACATGTCATATCCAAATGCGCGTTTATTGCGCCAATCGAATGGTTCCAAGTAGATGATCGCACTGTATTCTTCACGATCGGCTTCTGGTTTGATGGTATATTCAGGAAACCCTTCGTTGCGAATATCACGAATATGTTTAGCTTTATCACCAACGGTGACAGGTATGCTGAAGCCGATACCTTGGATGCCGGGCCAGTTCTTTTCAATGTTTAGAGAACTTACGTAAGAGTGAAACTTTTTACGGGTGACATTTTCCGAAGCGTGGAACAAGCCTGCCACGCCCTGTAATACCTGCTCATATCCGTTCATTCGGGCGGATATGGCGGATGAAATTTCACTGGTTCTGTTATCAAATTGTCGCTGAACTTTCGCACGTACAGACTGATCTGTCGCATACCAAGCTGCTGCCGTTAATATCAACCCTAAAAACAACACAATCCACGATGTATAAACACTGTGGAATAGACCAGTAGTAGGTCGTATTTCTTCTAATCTCTGATGGTCATCAGGCATATTAATCACCCAGAATTGTATTTGAATTACGTCACACTACCTCAACGAATTAAATTGCGTAATGAAGACTTGGCTGCCACCCATCGGCAGTACAGAATTACGCTTATAATAGTGCGGACTGGTCCCATCCAACAGCTTTGCGAACTTCCGGTTATGGCTATAAGCGGCCTATAACCACACCCACCGTAAACTTCCGCTGTCGCCAGGTAAAGCGGACTTTGGTGTCCGCTTTTTTTGACTGCATGGCAAACATGTCCTAAACCCACAAAATTCCAATGCAGATTTCTTCAAATCAGGTACGGGTCCAATACTTACTGGCGGAACCCATCCAGCAGAACCACCCCCCCCCCCTGCCTAACAACTAACTATCTTTTTACACAGTGGGGCTGCGCCCTTGGGAATATTCCACCAACCAATTGGGACGCCGTCTCAACCGATCCTTACACAGGCGGCTAAAGCCGCTGGGGATATTTAACCAAACAAGGGGACCATCATGAAACTCTGGAAAGCTTTCTCTAACTCGATGACCAATCTACTCGCAGTACTCGACAACTTCACGCAGGGCACCAATGAACTGTCCTTAATGTACAAGGACGCCTGCCATTCAGCCCGTCAGGAACAGGCCCTAGAGGCCATGCGTGACCTCAAGGCATTAGCAACGTCAACAGGCATACCTCAAGAAGACATAGCAAAACTATAAGCATCGATCTGAATACTAGGGGCCTTCGGGTCCCTGGTTCTTTTTACACCCCACACAGAAGGAGAGTGACCACAGGAACTCTTAAATAACACATTTATCCCTTCGGGATGTGGGGCAATTAAGCCATTCATTACACGGAGGGAAACATGAACAGTTCCAACCTTTACAGCAAAATCACATCCCAGATCACCGAGCTCATGCAACAGCATGGTTCAGACTGGACCAGACCTTGGACAACCACCGCAGGAGGCCCATCGAACGCCCTAACTGGAGATCATTACAGGGGCATCAATACATTGCTGCTTAACCTCGAAGCCCATGGTAACGGCTATCGCCGACCCTACTGGGCTACATTCAAACAATGGCGCATGAAGGGCGGTAGTGTACGGAAGGGTCAGAAGGGAACGCTCTGCGTATTTTATAAACCCATTGCCATCGAGCAACGGGATGAAGGTATCAGAACAGTCCCAGTTATGAGGCACTTCTTCCTGTTCAATGCTGATCAGGTAGACGGCATCGAGATACCTGAAACAGAAGAACCAGTAGCCATCCAGGACCGGAACCATGCAGTTGATGACTTGCTCAATAGTTCAGGTGCAATCATTCATGAAACTGGCTCCAGGGCCTTCTACAGCCCTTCAAAGGATCATATCCATATCCCACCACTATCAGCGTTCACAAACCCTGAGTTGTTCTACAGTACGCTCCTACATGAGCTTTCCCACTGGTCAGGTCACCCTACCAGACTTGACCGTGCAGAAGGCATGCAAGGCCGCTTTGGCAGCAGTGCTTATGCAATGGAAGAATTAGTTGCCGAGTTGGCTTCTGCATTTCTATCTATACAATTAAAAGTCAGTCACGAGCCAAGGAAGGACCATGCACAATACCTCAATTCTTGGTTAAAAGTTTTGAATCAAGACCCCAAGGCTTTCAGCTCAGCAGCTAGTAAAGCGCAAGGTGTAGCGGATTATCTAATCAAATTTAACGAAAGGAAACAGGCTGCTTAAGCTATTCATGTACCCGCCTCAGTGGCGGGTACATTTTTTTCATAGCCCTTTACATGCCGACAGGGTGCAGGTTGCTAATATCAATTGTCATAACTATTCTTACACAACTTGATTCCCCTTCTAATCTGGACAACCACCATGGAAATTAACGGAAAGATCATTGAACTACTCCCAGTAAAATCAGGAGAGTCAGCAAACGGCACATGGCGTAAGCAAGAATATATCCTGGAGACCGAAGGCCAATATCCCAAGAAGGTCTGCTTCATGGCCTGGGGGGACAAAATAGACGAATTCGGAATCAAGCAGGACGACAACCTTGTTGTATCAGTTGACCTGGAGAGCCGGGAATTTAACGGTCGGTGGTACACAGATGTTAAAGCATGGAAAGTTACACGGACTGGTGCTGCGGCAGATAACAGCTCATTCTCTGCACCTGACGAATACAACAACACACAGCCTGAAAGCCCACCATCACTAGATGACGAAATTCCATTCTGACAATTTCCGGAGCTAACCCCAAGATACACAGGCCTCCTATCGCCGACTCAGAGCTCCATACAGAATCCTAAGTACAAAACCCAAGGCAACCCACCGCTAAACCCCATCGACTCTCAGGGGACTCTAAACGGCCTTACAAGGCCCATTGGTTAAAATCATCGCATCAATATCACTATCCATTGCAAGCTGATTGTCAGAAGGCTAAGGGGCTAGCCCCTCGCGCCTACAAGAACGTTCCGTGCCATCCTTGCCTGTATCAACATGGTCGCCATGCTCGCCCCTATGGGGCTGTGCGTGGCTCATAGAACCGATATACCTTGCCTGCGTCCACGGGAACGTTCTTTCCGTTGCTACCCCCATCCTCGCCGGATGGCAGAAGGCCAAATGGAATTTGACCTTTGCCATTTATTAGCTGAGCATGACTTCTAACATCGGACTAATCGGAGCATCCCAATGAACATTGATGAACTAAGGCAACAATATCTGAATAAAGCCCCATATCACCTCGACGGCACTATTAGGGAAGGTATTTTTTCATCTGATGAAATAGCCAGTATCAACAAATATGGTCATTGGTTTGAAGCCATCTGGTGTGGCAAGGTTCCATTGACCACCGATAAGCTGAAGCGGTTCCACAATGCGAAGAGAATGGATCCATCCGACAGAAACAAGTGGGAGGACCTTTGGGTACGGTATGAACGTGAACGCTGTCCTTTCTGACCCAGCATAGAATACTGTAAAACCGAGAAAGCCACTAAAACCGCAGAACTCTAAGGTTTTTCCGGTTCATTCGGTTTTTTAGGTTTTTAGGGGGGGGGGGAGTCCGGTCGCATTGCCCTGATTATACATCGAAACGCGTCTGTCAGGAACCCCTGAGGAACCCCAGAACGATTTCAGGGTTCCGTAGCGCCGAAATATAAAGACAAAAACCCCAACAACCTATTGAGATTGCTGGGGTTTTTATTGGTAGGCGCTGAGGGATTCGAACCCACGACCCGCTGATTAAGAGTCAGCTGCTCTACCACCTGAGCTAAGCGCCCCTAAGGGGTATTAGTGCCTTTGTGGCCCGTTTTATGGGTGGGGCCACCAAGGCAGAGCAGCGATATACCAGAGCCTCCGCCCTTTGTCGATAAGTCTTACGCAAGTAGGTGGGCAATCAGAAATCATCGGCGGCGCCGCGGCGGCCAATGGACTCGTCGCGATTGATATGGACCGACAGCAACAAGCCGAAACCGAGCAGCAGGGTCATCATCGCCGTGCCCCCGTATGAGATCAGCGGCAACGGAATCCCGACCACCGGGATCAGCCCCATGACCATGGCGATATTGATGAAGACGTAGAGGAAAAACGTCGTCGTCACGCCCATGCCGAGCAAGCGGCCGAAGTGGTTACGGCAATTCAGCGAAATCGTGAAGCCGTAGGCCAGGATCAGCACGTAAAGCCCGAGCAGCCCGAGCCCACCGACGAGGCCGAATTCCTCGGCCAACATGGTGAAAATGAAATCAGTCTGTTTTTCCGGCAGAAAGCTTAAGTGACTCTGCGTGCCTTGCATGAACCCCTTGCCGAACAGGCCACCGGAACCGAGCGCGATCTTCGACTGGATAATATGATAACCAGAGCCCAACGGATCACTTTCCGGGTTGAGGAAGGTCAACACCCGTTGCTTCTGGTATTCGCGCAAGAACTGCCAGCCAATCGGTGCCGATATCATTGCGAGCAACAACACCAGGGCGAATTTCCAGATCCTGATACCGGCGACAAAAAAGATCGCGCCACTGCCGATGACCAGCATCAACGCCGTCCCCAAATCCGGTTGACGCAGGACCAGGGCGGTCGGGGCGGCGACCAGAAACAACGGCACCAGAAGGTAGCTCGGCCTGCCAATATCTTCGATATTGCCACTATGAAAATAACGGGCGAGAGCGAGAACCAGGGCGATTTTCATCAGTTCGGATGGTTGCAGGTTGATCACCCCGAGATCAATCCAGCGCTGCGCCCCCATGCCAATGGTGCCGCCCAGTTCAACCGCCCCCAAGAGCAGCAAGGTGACTCCATAGAAGGCATAGGAATACTTCAGCCAAAGCCTGAGATTGGTCATGGCGACCATCAGCATGGCGACCAAGCCGACGCCAAAACGGATCATCTGACGACTGGCCCAGGGGTCAAAGGAGCCGTTGGCGGCCGAATACAACATGGCAAATCCGACCGAGGCGGTAAGGATCAGAACCAGCACGAAAAGCCAGTGAACCCGCCAAAGTCGTTGCCCCAGGGTCAGATTGGACTTGTTGAGTAATTGACCGATCATCAATTCATACCGCCTTATCCGGGCCGACCAAGGCGTTTTCAAGCGGCGTCTCTTCGCCGGGCCTGGCGGCATTGCTTTGCTGGGCCATCTCCAGGACATCGCGGGCGATCGGGGCTGCCACCGAGGAGCCGCCGCCGCCATGCTCGACAACCACGGAAATGGCGTAGCGTGGGGCATCGACAGGCGCGTAACCGACGAACAAGGCGTGGTCGCGTTGCTTCCACGGCAGTTCGGCATTCTTGATGACGCGGTTTTCACGCTCCATTTTGGAAATACGGCGAACCTGCGCGGTTCCGGTTTTGCCAGCCATTGCAAACCCCGGAACCTTGATGCGCGCCCGATATGCCGTCCCGCTTGGGACATTGACGACGGTTTCCATGGCCTTGCGGACCAACATCAAATGACCGGGAACGAGGCCAATATCCTTGGGTTCCTGCGCCTGCCTGGCGACGACACCGGCGGCACTGACGATATTTCGAGTCAGATGCGGGCTTACGAAGACGCCGCCATTGGCCAGGCGTGCCGTCATCACCGCCAATTGCAAAGGCGTCGTCAGAACATAGCCCTGACCGATCCCGGCCAGCAGAGTTTCGCCCTTTTGCCAGGGCGCACCGATGGTTGCCCTTTTCCATTTATCACTGGGGATAAGGCCGCCACGCTCGCCAGGAAGGTCGAGCCCAAGGCCTGCGCCAAGACCGAACCGGCGGGCCATTTCAGCAATCCGCTCGATACCCGTGCGACGGGCCACCTCATAAAAGTAAACGTCGCAGGATTGCGAAATACCCTTGTTCAGGTCGACAACGCCATGGCCGTCTTTTTTCCAGCAATGGAAGGTGGCGTTGCCCAGCTGCGTTTTACCGGAACAGAAAATTTCGCTTTCTGCCGATATCACGCCTTTTTCCAGGGCCGCCAGGGCGACAATCATCTTGAAGGTCGAGCCCGGTGCGTAACTGCCGGCGATGGACTTGTTGGTAAGGGGTGCCTTGTCGTTGCTGATAAGGTCGTTCCATTGCTCGTTACTCAAACCCTTGTTAAAGGCGTTGGGATCGAAGCCCGGCGTCGACACCATCGCCAGCACATCGCCGGAATGGACATCCATGACGACGACCGAGCCGCTTTCCTCGCCAAGCCGTTTGGAGGTCATCTCCTGCAATCCGGAATCGATGGTCAATTGCAGACGTGTGCCTGGTTGACCTTCGCTGCGCTTGAGTTCGCGGATGACCCGCCCGAAGGCGTTGACCTCAACCTGGCTGCTGCCGCTGGCTCCCCTGAGGGCCAGGTCGTAAACTTTTTCAATGCCCGACTTGCCAATGCGGAAGCCCGGCAATTCAAGCAACGGATCGCTTTTCGTTTCGCCTTCCGAGACCGCCGCGACGTAACCCAGAATATGAGCCATTTCAGTTGCGAAAGGGTAAAAGCGACTCTGCCCGACATCGATCATGACCCCGGGAAGGTCCGGCGTATTGACTTCAATATGGGCGACTTCTTCCCAGCTTAGATTTTCCCGCAAGGTCACCGGCACGAAGCCCCTACTGCGGTGAACCTCGCGCAGGATGCGTTTTTTCTCGCCCTGACGGATCGCGATAATACGGCCCAACCGCAACAGGGTTTCCTCCACATCGCCGGTTTGTTCGGGAATCAGGACGACGCGGTAATTCTGTTGATTGTCGGCAATAGCCACCCCGAAACGATCAACGATACGGCCACGCGGCGGGGCCAGCAGGCGGAAGCTGATGCGGTTATCCTCGGCCAGGGTTTTGTAGCGGTCCGACTCGACGACTTGCAGGTAGTACATGCGCCCGACAAGCGCCGACAGCAGCAACGCCTTGCCGCCGGCAAGCATGGCTGTGCGACGGGAGAACTGTTTATGACGTTCACTGTCTCTATGCATTCAAGCGCCCTAAAGCTGACTGAGGAAGGCCCGTTGCCAGCGCATGAAAAACCATGCCAGCAGCGGAAAAACAGCCAATGACATCAAGTACTGAAAGACCACGGCTGCGGGTTCGACCGTGACCGTGTGATAGGCCGATATCAGCACCCAGCCAATGGCCACCGCGCCCGCCGCAACAAGGGTAAATCCGACCCAGATCACGGCAAAAGATTTTCCGGCGAGGAAGCGGCGCTGCGAGAGCACGGTAGCGTAGACGATTAAATAGGTCAGCCCGTAAATGCCGATTGGCACGCCGCTCAAGGTATCGTGCAGAAGGCCAATCACGAACACCGCGTAGATCGGCATCAACTCTGGATTATGGACGGCCCAAAGATAGATCGACATCAGCGGCAACAGCGGCATCACCCGCACCAATCCGGGAACCTGGAAGGGCATGGCACTTATCAGCACCAATAAAACCGTCAATCCGAAGGGGGTAAAACGTCGAGCCGTAGCGTCCAGACGTGACCAGAATACCGGCTTCATGGCTGGGGCTTCCCATCCTCCGCGCTTTCGCTACGGCTGGACGGGCTGCCGATAATCCCCTTCAGGCCGTAATCTAAAACACGGACGTATTCAAGCCTGTCACGGGTCACGAAGGGCTGCACAGAAATACCAGCGTCGCCGACCCCATCGACCACGCCGACGGGCAAGCCGACCGGAAATGCGCCGCCGTGGCCCGAGGTGACCACCCGATCACCCGGCGAGACGCTCGCGCCGGGCGGTAAATGGATCAGCCGCAGCCTGTTGGTATTGTTGCCCGCTAGAATGGCGCGGGTCCGGGTCGCTTCAATCAGCACCGGAATACGCGAGTTCAAATCGGTAATCAGCAGGACCCGGGTCGCGCGATCGCCGACACCGGCAATCCGGCCGATAAGACCGTCGCCTGTAACCACGGCCTGACCCTTGGCAACGCCTGGCTGGACACCGATATTAAGCAACATGGAGTGGGCAAAAGCGCCGCCCGTATCGGCGATCACACGGGCCGTCACGTAGCTTGCCTCGGGGGCTGGCAGATAATTCAGTTGACTGCGCAGGGCCTTGTTTTCGGCCTCAAGCTTGCGGGCCACGACTTGCCACTGCAGCAGCCGTTCCTTGTCGCTGCGCAAACGCCTGTTTTCTTCGGCAACGGCACCAAGCGCCCGGACCTCGGCGATCACTTCATTGGCGGTGGCGACCGGACGCGACATAACATCGAGAATGGGGGCGACGGTGTCGGTCACCTGCGAGCGGAAGCGCTCCATCATGACGACATCGGCCTTACTGAGCAACATCAGCCCGAACGCCGCTATCACCAGCCCCAAAAAGGCAAAGCGGTGGGCCAGGCTCCTTATCGGTGCCGAAACACGGTGCGTTAAACGTGAGCGTTCTTTCACGTCTGTTCCTAATAAATTATCAAAAACCCAGGCAAAACAAATGGCAAAGCCTTACAGCCTTATCACCAATGTCTTAATATATGCTTTTACGGGCTTAAGGGAAAGAGAGCTTTAATATCGCCCCATCGCAGCCTTAGTACATGCTGGTCAGCACGTCTTTCAGGCGTTTCATTTCTTCCAGTGCGCGACCGGTGCCGAGAACCACACACGACAGCGGATCATCGGCCAGCGACACCGGCAGGCCGGTTGCATGACGCAGGACGAAATCCAGGTTGCTGAGCAAGCCGCCACCGCCGGTCAGCACGATACCCTTATCGACGATATCGGCAGCCAGCTCGGGTTCGGTATGCTCGAGGGCGACCTTGACCGCCTCGATGATGGCACCGACCGGTTCGGCCAGACTTTCGGCGATCTGCCGTTCGGAAATAATCATTTCCTTGGGCACCCCGTTCATCAGATCGCGGCCCTTGATTTCCATGGTTCTGCCATCGCCGACGTCGGGCGGACAGGCGGAACCGATTTCTTCCTTGATGCGCGACGCACTGCTTTCGCCGACCAGCAGATTGTGGTTGCGGCGGATATAACCGATGATCGCCTCGTCCATCTTGTCGCCGCCGACACGCACAGAGCGCGCATAAACGATACCGCCCAGCGACAGCACCGCCACTTCCGTTGTGCCGCCACCGATATCGACGACCATCGAGCCTGTCGGTTCGGTTACCGGCAAACCGGCACCGATTGCCGCAGCCATCGGTTCTTCAATCAGCAACACCTTGCGAGCGCCGGCGCTTTCGGCGGATTCCTGAATGGCCCGACGTTCGACGGCAGTCGACCCGGAAGGTACGCAAACGATAACCAACGGGCTGGCGAAACTGCGCCGGTTGTGAACCTTGCGGATGAAGTACTTGATCATTTCCTCGGCGACTTCGAAATCGGCGATAACACCGTCACGCAGCGGCCGGATGGCGCGGATATTGCCGGGTGTGCGGCCAAGCATACGCTTGGCTTCTTCACCGACGGCAAGAACCTGTTTCTTACCCTTGATCTCGACAATGGCGACAACCGAGGGTTCGTTCAGCACAATGCCCCTGCCCTTGACGTAGACAAGGGTGTTGGCCGTGCCCAAATCGATGGCCATATCCGCCGACAGGAATCCGAAAAGTCTTGAAAACATCGTGCTCAAATACCCACTGGTTAAAAAATCGGTGCCAAGGACGAATCCCCAGCACCCCTGTTATAAAAAGGCCCAGCTATCAATACCAGACAAACCTGCATTTACAAACACTTGTCTAATCGATTTCAAAACCTTAGAGCAACTTGCCTGGGTTCTTCCGAAAGCCGGTTTCTTTAAGGTTTTGAAATCGATTAGACACCTCTAAAAACGTGCAGTTTTTCCGGATTGACCTCAGGTCACCTGGGCGATCGGGGTCAATCCGGAACTGCCCTAGGCCGATAGCGCCGAAGGGGCCGTTTTTTCGCGTTTCACCAATAACTTGTTCAAGGCATTAATATAGGCTTTCACCGACGCCACCATGGTATCGGTGTCAGCGCTTTGTCCATTAACGGTCTTGCCGTCTTCTTCCAGGCGGACGGTAACCTCTGCCTGGGCGTCGGTTCCATGGGTCACGGCATGAACTTGATAGAGCTGCAAACCCGCGCTATGGGGAAACAATTCCTTAACGGCGTTAAAGGCTGCATCGACCGGACCATCCCCGGTTGAGGTGCAGGACTTGGCCTCGCCATCGACTTCCAGCTCCAGGCTGGCTTTCGGTGGACGGTGCACGGTACCGCAATTGATCTCCAGAGACAGCAACTGAATGCGGTCATTGTCGCGCACGACCTCGTCATCGACCAGGGCGACGATGTCCTCGTCGAAAACTTCCTTTTTCAGATCGGCCAGGTCCTTGAAGCGCTTGAAGGCATCCTTGATGGCGTTATCGCCCAAATCGTAGCCCAGGTCTTTCAATTTCTCGGAAAACGCATGCTTGCCCGAATGCTTGCCCAAGACCAGTTTCGACGTTCCCAGGCCGACGGATTCCGGAGACATGATTTCATAGGTACCGGCGTGCTTGAGCATGCCGTCCTGGTGAATACCGGATTCATGGGCGAAGGCGTTGGCCCCGACGATTGCCTTGTTCGGCTGAACGCTGAAACCGGTGATCGTCGAAACCAGTTTCGATGCCTTGGTAAAGTGCGCCGTCTCGATACCGGTGATGAACGGCATGTGATCGGCGCGAGTCTTCAAGGCCATGACGACTTCTTCCATGGCGGCGTTACCGGCGCGTTCGCCCAGGCCATTGATCGTGCATTCGATCTGCCGTGCGCCGACCTGAACGGCGGCCAGCGAATTGGCCACGGCGACGCCCAGATCGTTGTGGCAGTGAACGGAAATAATCGCCTTGTCGATATTGGGCACCCGGTTGATCAGCATGGCAATCAGGGCGGCGTATTCATCGGGCATGGCGTAGCCGACCGTATCGGGGATATTGACGGTCGAGGCACCACAATCGATGGCCGCCTCGACACAGCGGCACAGGAAATCATGGTCGGTGCGCGAACCGTCCTCGGCCGACCATTCGACGTCATCACACAGATTGCGGGCTGCCGTCACGCTTTCCTTGACCTTCTCGAAGACCTCTTCAGGCGACATCTGCAACTTGTATTCCATATGCAGCGGCGAGGTTGAGATGAAGGTATGGATGCGCCCGCGCGGGGCGGCTTGTATCGCTTCCGCACAGCGTTCGATATCGCCCTTGGTCGCCCGTGCCAGCCCGCAGACCGTCGAGTCCTTGATGATCTTGGCAATTTCACTGACGGCTTCGAAGTCGCCTTCCGAGGCTATCGGGAAACCGGCTTCGATGACATCGACGCCCATGGCTTCAAGAACCAGGGCGATGCGCAGCTTTTCGTCCAGGTTCATCGACGCGCCCGGCGACTGCTCGCCATCGCGCAAGGTGGTGTCAAAAATGACGATACGGTTAGATTCTCTATTATTCATGGAATTACTCATGGGACTGGTGTCCTTACGTTTCATTAGGTATGCGGTCAAAACGGGATTGAGTTCGCCTCCCCTGAACGTTGTTCACATCGTATAATTTGAAACGAGGAACGAATTCAGGGGCACCTAAGTCGTAGGTTCCCACGCAGAGCGAGAAGACCTGCCAGCAGATCACATCCGGCGGCGCTGGTGCGCGGACGGATTGAAATCAAATCAAAGTGTGGCAGCGACATCTTCATCAACTTAAAGCCTCGCGGTCTTTAAAACCGCAACAGGGAAGCGGATTTCCACCACCTCCACATTATCTCCGAAACGTTAATCATCAATAAAGACAACGCCAAGAGGCGCTTGTCAATGATGTTTTTACTGACGCGACCTTCGCAACTGCCAACTTTAGCCTTGGAAAGCCGGTCTTCCGGCACCACATAATTCTGGTGTATCGCACTGTTTAAAATAACAATAAGGTAGAAGTGCGCCCATAGGAAGATGCGTCGTTGTTAGCAAGAACCCGTAAAGTGTTTTGATAATGTCAGACAGGCCGTTATTGCAGGAAATAAAACAGCTTCGCCCGGATTGGTCGTGGGCCATGCCTGCGTTACTTGCCGTTGCTCTTGGTTTTATCAGCTACCATCATTTTCTTCTGTTCCACACCTTGGCCGAACTGTTTGCAATCGGCGTCGCCGCCCTGATGTGCATCGTCGCATGGCAGACCTATGAGTTCTCGCGCAACAACTTCCTGATGTTTCTGGCCTGTGGCTATTTCTGGATTGGCGGCATTGATATCGTTCATACCCTTATCTACAAGGGCATGAACCTTTATCCAGAGACAAGCGCCAATCCGGCCACCCAGTTCTGGATTATCGGTCGCTACATGGAGGCACTGCTTTTGCTGAGTGCGCCGCTGTTTCTTTTACGCACCGTCGAGCGCTGGCCGACGTTCCTGTTTTTTGGGGCCGGGTCGTTTGTCATGTATTTTCTGGTTATGTCCGGCAATTTTCCCGACGCCTTCATCGATGGACAAGGACTGACGCAATTCAAGATTATCAGTGAATACATCATTATCGTCATGCTGGCGGGCGCGCTGCTTCATTTGATCGAAAAACGCGGCCATTTGGAGTCCCGTATTTTCCTGCTGATGGCGTGTTCTATTGTGCTGACCATGGCGGCGGAACTTTGCTTCACTTTCTATGTCGATGTCTACGGCCTTCCCAATATTATCGGCCATTTTTTCAAGTTCCTGTCCTATTGGCTTATTTTCAGTGCGATCATCATCTCGAGTTTGAGGAAGCCGTATTTCGTCCTCGAACAACAAGTCCAGGCCCGCACCCGGGAACTTTCTACAAGCATGGAAAAGACCACGGCGGCGAGCCGCGCCAAATCCGAACTGATGGCCAATATGAGCCACGAATTACGCACCCCGCTGAATGCCATCATCGGCTTTTCGAGCACCATGAAGGAGCAATTGTTCGGCCCCTTAAATGAAAAGTATATTGAGTACGCTGGCGACATTAACAGTTCGGGCGAACACCTGCTTGATCTCATCAACGACATCCTCAATGTATCAGCCATAGAGGCAGGCAAGCTGGAACTGCATGAAGAGACGCTGGATATTGCCAAGATTGTTGAAACATCCAGACGCATGGTCAGTGGCCGCGCCGAAAAAGGCCGCCTGGCGCTGAACGCCAGTACCGACAGCGCCACGGCCACGCTTAAGGCCGACAAAAGACGGCTGCTACAGATCTTGCTCAACCTGTTGTCCAATGCCATCAAGTTCACCCCCGCTGGCGGCGAGGTTTCCATCTCCGCCAACCTCGATGACAGCAACGCCCATGTTTTCAAGGTCAGCGATACAGGCATCGGCCTGGACCCGGACGAAGTGACAAAGGCGATGTCTTCGTTCGGCCAGGTCGAAAGCTCCCTGGTGAGAAACCGCGACGGAGTCGGCCTTGGCCTGCCCCTGACCCAGGGACTGGTCGAACTGCACGGCGGCACGTTTGATATCAACAGCGTCAAAGGCCAGGGCACGACGGTTACCGTGCGCTTCCCGCCGGAACGCACACTGGCGTCTTGACCTTCCCCTAACAGGAGGGCTCAAGTTTCTTTTCACGCTAAATACTTTAAAGGAACAAATTCCATGAAAAAGAGCTTTCTGACATTATCGAGTATTGCAGCCCTGGCCTTTACCCTCGCCGCCTGCGCCGCCCCTGCTGAAAAGGGCCATATGGACGGCGAGATGAAAATGGGCGGGGGCGACATGAAAATGGGCGGGGGTGAACATGACGAAGAAGTCACCTTCGGCGAGCCGGGCAAGGCAGCAGACGTCACCCGGACCATCACCGTGAATATGAAGGACCTGGCATATGACCTCAAGAATCTCACCGTAAAGAATGGTGAGACTATTCGTTTCATTATCGTCAACAAGGATGAAACGGAACATGAGTTTACCCTCGGCACAAAAGAAATGCAGGCCGCCGACCGGATGATGATGGAAAAACAGATGGAAGCCGGGGAATCCATGGAAATGCACGAACCCAACGCCGTTTCAGTTGGTTCCCTCGAGACCAAGGAGCTGATTTGGAAGTTCAAGGGACCCGGAAAAATTGAATTCGACTGCAATGTCCCCGGCCACTATGAAGCCGGAATGAAGGGCGATATTATGATTATGAAATAGGGGTTGGATTAAGGGACAAGCCCCTAAAGGCGCAAGCCTGATGGTCTGTGCCTTACTTAAACCTCTGCAGCCCTTTAATATTCTGAAGGTAATACTGGTGGTAATCCGCCAGTTCCGGCTTGCCTTTTGTCCGTGCGGCGAAGCTTTCGAGGACCGGCACCTGTTGTCTGGCGAAACGTGCCGTATCGACATCCTTAAGCCTGGGCAGCACGGTGGTGAAGTTGAGCACGACGGTGCCGCCTTTGGCACTCCTGGCGGCGCTCTCCAGGCCCGCAGCAACGTTCGGGGCGGCGGCGATCAGGGCATCGGTGTAGGGCCGCAAGATCGCCGCCTGATCCTTCAACTTAGCGGCCTCAAGATCGAAGTCGGCCCGTGGGATGATTTCTTTATCGCGGTAGACCAGGGGTGCCGCGGGCGATGTGTCGCACAGCCAGCCGGGTTTGGCTTGCAGCAGCGGCCCCTGATCGCTTTCCTGCCGGTAGGCGGAAAACGGCATGGTCCGGCAGCGCTGCGGCTTGTCGGCGTGAATGGTGCACTGGCCATCGTCGCTTAAGGCCGGACAGGAAAGCGACGGCGGCAGATAGGACGTCGGGCTGATTTGCACGGCCACCCGTTTGTTCTTGGCCAGTTGCAGGACCGTGCCGTGGGCGGCGGTGATCTTATAGGCCTTGGCGCTTTGCCGAACCGGCGTCAGAACCATGGCCAGGGGGAAACGTCCGGCCCCGGCTAGGGCGTCATCCAAAGTCAGCGGCAACCAGCCGTGGCAACACTTGCCGCAGGCCGTACAGTGGAAATGGCGGTCGACCAAACTCAGGCACCACAGCACTTTTTGAACTTGCGGCCGGAGCCACAGGAACAAGGATCGTTGCGGCCAACCTTAAGCACCTCTCTTTGTGCGGGCTTCGGATTGGTCTGGCCACCGGCGCACAGCCAGCGCCCGTCCTGGCGACGAAATTGCGCCAGTTCATGATGGATGCGCGGCTCGTCATGCAGACGGAAATTGGCGACGAATTCTATGGCACCCGTTTCGTCGTCCGGCCCGCCAGCGCTGACACTGCGGATTTCCAGACCCAGCCACGTGGCCCCGGCGGCGGTGCTTTCGGCCTCGACCAGATCGAAGCCGTCTCTAAGGTCGGGGGTCAGGGTGTCGACCAGATAATCCGTCTTGCCCATGGCGAAGGCGGTGTATCGCGAACGCAGCAAGGCCTCCGCGCTCGACGCCGCAGCGCCGTCAATCAGCGGCCCGCAACAGGCATCGAATTCCTTGCCGCTGCCACAGATGCAAAGGCTCATTACATCTTGTGCTCTTGAAAGAAAATGCCGTTGGCCATCTGAACTTCACGGATATAGAAGGTGATCTCGGCGACCTGCCCCGGCGTCATCTGCGGCTGCGGCGGCATGTTGCCAAAATTCCAGTGATGGCGGGGAACGCCACTTTTGGCGGCCCGTTGAAACGACATATCGTCGTGATGGCCGGGATTGTAAATATTGTGAATGAGTGGCGGACCACCCTTGCCGCCCGCCCCATTGGCACCGTGACACTGGGCGCAGTTGTCGCTAAAGAGCTGCCCACCCAGTTTCGCCGTCGATGACAATTCTGGAACCGCGACATCGACCATGGCGTCTGGGTCAGAGGACCCGGAAAACTTCGAGCCAATAACCGCGACGCCACCAATCAGAACCAGGGCGATAACGATCTTCGGAAGGTGTTGGGATAAAGTCATGGACTCTGGCCTCTCTCAAGGTTGATGGACGGGCATTCAGTCTAGGTGTTCTGAAGATAAAAATTAAGGACAAATGTGGCATCAATCGGGCCGATGTTGACGCCGCCGGGAAGTCGGCTTAACGTGTCTGTATGTTGAAACCAAACTCCGCACTGTTGATTGAACGGCGAATTATTTTCCCGGCCTTCGTTTAAGGGCCGGGCAAACACGACTTTCGCCTTCTTCTTTCAGCTTCGGAGTTCAAGCACATGTTTCAACAATTTGAGGCGCCCCCGCGCGCCCAGTCATCGACCTTCTGTTTTTCCGTACATGCCGACAACGATGTCTCGGTGCTGCCTAACGTCACCGCAGCCCTGGCCAAACGCGGCCTGATCCCCGAACGCATGATCAGCACCCTGTTCAAACACGGGCAGGGGGAACTGCATGTCGATTTTCAAATCAAAGGACTGGACCAGGCAGCCGCCGACCTGCTGGCCAAAGCCATGCGCCGCATGGTCTGCGCCCGGGTGGTGCTGATGGCGGAGAAGTGAGGATGAACGCCAAAGATCAATTAACACTGTCGCTTATCGCACGTTTCGCCTAAAATGATCGTAACGTGCGAAGCTAGGCAAGGAACCATCCCATGCAATCCATGAGCGCCAACGACGCCAAAAAGAACTTCGGCCAACTCATAGACACCGCCCGCCGCGAACCGGTAACGATCGAAAAACACGGTCGCCCGGTGACGGTGATGCTGTCGATTGAGGATTTTGAGGATTTGAGCGGACATCGGCAACAATGGCTGCGCGACAACAAGGCGGCGCTGGAAAGTTCCAACGACTATGTCGAGAAACACGGCCTGCCGCTTGTGCGCCACCGGCAGTTCTGATGGGCCGCTTCGACGTCTATCCGAACGAGGACGGCAACGGCTACCTGCTCGATATTCAGGCCGATATTCTGAGCAGCCTGAACACCCGCGTTGTCGTACCACTGATGAAATCACAAGAATCCCCAACCCCGGCCAAACGCCTCAACCCGACATTCGTGATCGACGACGAAACGCACGTCATGGCAACCCAATTCATGGCCGCCGTACCACTGAGCATCCTGAAACAACCGGTGGTGTCGCTGGAACCGCAGCATCTGGAAATTATCGACGCAGTGGATTTTTTGATGCAGGGATTTTGAGGCACGTCACCAGCACAGGAACAGGAGAACCGCCAAATGGCCAAACACGTTAACATCGATCTTAAGGGCAAATTTCCACACGAACTTGCCGAAGAAGATCCCGAATTAATGCGTCTTTGGGGCGAAATCAACAACGCTTGGGACGTAATCGAACGATTGTTGTACGTCGCTTTTGACGCAATGCTTTCAGAGGAAACCACCTTTGCCACGCAGGCCGTGTTCTATTCGCAGCATTCACACGCCGGACGACGGGCAATGGTTGAATCGTTAGCCAAGTATGCTCTCGCCAATCGGCCCCAAACTGCGAAGAATCTTAAGAATGCCATTAAACGGGTCAAGGCTAGATCAAACGACCGCAACAATCTGGCGCATGGCACATGGTCTGTAGGCGTAGACCTAAAAACTAATGAGTCCGACATACAACGCTTCGCACTAGGGGCAGACATAATCCCAGGTCCTAAGAGTTTCTATTCTCGACAACGATTGACTGAAGTCAGAAATAGCATGCGAGATACCGCCAATGTCCTACGCGAAGCAATCGATCCAATCGACACAGCCAAAAGAGCCAACGCATCTAAACTTGCCGCCAAGCATTTAGAGAAGGCTATTCCTTTGGAGAAACCATAAACGAGGGCTATTCCGGCACAAAAAAAGCGGAGCCTTTTGGCTCCGCCTTTCTTGAAAAACTGCCTTCCCGCCTGCGCGGGAATGACGTTGTTTTGGTGTCTTAGTTCTTTTCCTTATCAACCAACTGATTCTTGGCGATCCAGGGCATCATGGCGCGGAGTTTTTCGCCGACTTCTTCGATCTGGTGTTCGGCGTTGCGGCGGCGGGTGGCCTTGAAGGATGGCTGACCGGCTTTGCATTCCAGCATCCAGTCGCGGGTAAAGCGGCCGGACTGGATGTCGTCGAGCACGCGCTTCATTTCGGCTTTGGTCTCGCTTGTGATGATCCGCGGGCCGGTCGAGTAATCGCCGTATTCGGCGGTGTTGGAGATCGAATAGCGCATGTTGGCCATGCCGCCTTCATACATCAGATCGACGATCAGCTTGACCTCGTGCAGGCATTCAAAATAGGCCATTTCCGGGGCGTAACCGGCTTCGACCAGGGTTTCGAAACCGTTCTTGATAAGCTCCATCAGGCCGCCGCAGAGGACGACCTGCTCGCCGAACAGATCGGTTTCGCATTCTTCCTTGAAGGTGGTTTCGATGATGCCGGAGCGCCCGCCGCCGATGCCGCTGGCATAGGAAAGGGCAACTTCCAGGCCGTTGCCGGTGGCGTCCTGATGGACGGCGACCAGGCACGGAACCCCGCCGCCCTTCTGGTATTCACCGCGCACCGTGTGGCCGGGGCCTTTGGGGGCGATCATGAAGACGTCGATGTCTGTGCGCGCTTCGATCAAGTTGAAGTGAATGTTGAGGCCGTGGGCGAACGCCAGGGCCGCGCCTTCCTTCATGTTCTTGTGAATGTCGGCGTAGTAGATGTCGGCCTGCAACTCGTCGGGGCAGAGCATCATGATGACGTCGGCCCAAGCTGCGGCGTCGGCGACGGACATCACTTTGAGGCCTTCGGCTTCGGCCTTCTTGGCGCTGCTCGAACCTTCGCGCAGGGCGACGCAGACGTCCTTGATGCCGCTGTCGCGCAGGTTCAGCGCATGGGCGTGGCCCTGGCTGCCGTAGCCGACAATGGCGACTTTTTTCGCTTTGATCAGGTTAACGTCGGCATCACGATCATAATAAACTCGCATTGTATTTCCTTAATTCAAGAGTCTGGATAAAAGTTGAAAAATGTCAGTCGTGATCCATCACCACGGTGCCGCGCGCAATGGCGGCGACGCCGGTTCTGGAAACATCTATGAGCCCCAAAGGCCCCATCAGTTCGATAAAGGCGTTGAGCTTGCCGGTGTCGCCGACGATCTCGAAAACGAATGAATCATTGCTGCTGTCGACGGCGCGGGCCCGGAAGATATCGGCGATACGCAGGGATTCGACCCGTGCCTCGCCGCTGCCGCGGACCTTGACCAGGGCCAGTTCGCGTTCCACATGCGGGCCATCGACGGTCAGATCGTTGACCCCGTGTACCGGCACCAGCCGTTCGAGCTGGGCCTTGATCTGTTCGATCACCATCGGCGTGCCCGAGGTGACGATGGTAATGCGCGACAGGTTGTCTTCGAAATTGACCTCGGCGACAGTCAGGCTTTCGATGTTGTAACCACGGCCTGAAAACAGGCCGACGACGCGGGCCAAGACACCCGGTTCGTTATCGACGAGCACGGACATGGTGTGGGCGGTTTCTGGTTCGGTTATCGGTGTCACTGTCTTTAATCCCAATTCATCGGGTTATATCACATTTCTTAAGGCTTTTGGAGCAAGCTTATACCAGCACCATGCCGTCTTCGGATACCGGCTCTTCGGCATGGTCGGAAGGGCCGAACAGCATTTCGTTGTGTGCGGCACCCGAGGGGATCATCGGGTAGCAATTTTCCTTCTGATCGACGGCGACATCGACAATCACCGGACGGTTGCAGGCGAGCATCTCGCCGATAACATCGTCGAGTTGCTCTTTCTTGGTCGCCCGCAGGCCGACACCGCCGAAGGCTTCGGCCAGTTTGACGAAATCGGGCAGCGCCTGCATATGGCTTTCGGCGTAGCGTCCGCCGTGCAGCAGTTCCTGCCACTGGCGCACCATGCCCATGTATTCGTTGTTCAGGATGAACACCTTGACCGGCAAATCGTACTGCACCAGGGTCGCCATTTCCTGAATATTCATCAGGACCGACGCCTCCCCGGCGATATCGACAACCAGCGCCTTGGGGTGGGCCAACTGCACGCCCATGGCGGCGGGCAGGCCGTAACCCATGGTGCCCAGGCCGCCGGAGGTCATCCACCGGTTGGGGTGTTCAAAATGGAAATGCTGGGCCGCCCACATCTGATGCTGGCCGACCTCGGTGGTGATGTAGACCTCGCTTTGCTTCTTGGTCAGCTCGTAAAGACGCTCGATTGCGTACTGCGGCTTGATGTTGGTGGCGGCGCGGTCGTAATCGAGGCTTTTGCGTTCCCGCCACTTATCGATGGTCTTCCACCAGGACTTCATGGCCTTCTCGTCGGCCTTGTTCTGGCCCGACTTCCAGATCTTGATCATGTCTTCGAGAACGTGACCGACATCGCCGACAATGGGCAACTCGACATGGACATTCTTGTTGATCGAGGACGGATCGATATCGATGTGGATTTTTATGGAATTTGGCGAGAACGCGTCGAGCCTACCGGTCACCCGGTCATCGAAGCGCGCCCCGACGCAGAGCATCACGTCGCAGTCATGCATGGCCATATTGGCCTCATAGGTGCCGTGCATGCCGAGCATGCCGAGGAAATTCTTGTCAGATGCGGGCAACGCGCCAAGCCCCATCAGCGTCAGGGTGCAAGGGAAGTTGGTCGCCTGAACCAGTTGCCCCAGCAACATCGACGCACCGGGGCCGGAATTAATGACCCCGCCACCGGCATAGATGATCGGCTTTTTCGCCCCGGCCATTAACTTCACGGCCTGTTTGATCTTGTCGATGTCGCCTTTAAGCTGCGGTTTGTAGCTTTTGTGGACGACCTTGGCCGGCGGCAGATAATCGGCCTGGGCCATCATCACATCTTTGGGGAAATCGATGACGACCGGGCCGGGACGACCGCTTCTGGCGACATAAAAAGCTTCGTGAATGCGCCGCGCCAAGCTGTCGATGTCCTTGACCAGATAGTTGTGCTTGGTGCATGGCCGGGTGATACCGGTGGTGTCGGCTTCCTGAAACGCGTCGTTGCCGATCAGGTGGGTCGGCACCTGGCCGCAAATGCAAACCAGCGGCACGCTGTCCATCATCGCGTCGAGCAGGCCGGTCACCGCGTTGGTCGCACCGGGGCCGGATGTCACCAGCACGACGCCGACTTTGCCGGTCGAACGGGCGTAACCTTCGGCGGCGTGCACGGCGCCGCCTTCCTGACGGACGAGAATGTGGCGGATCTTGTTCTGCTTGAAAATTTCGTCGTAAATCGGCAGGACGGCACCACCGGGATAACCGAAAACAACATCAACACCCTGATCGGTCAATGCCTTCAGGAGTATCTGTGCGCCGCTCATCTGGTTTTTCGACATCGTCCTGGCCTTTACCTTTAATTCGCATAAACAAAATTTAGGCCGCCAATTGGCGACCCGTTAGATGGCTCATTTGCGTGAATTATCGTTGAATTCCCAGCAATTCCGCAAACTAGTCTTTCATTGCGGTGGGGTCAACAGAAAATGACGAATAAATGAAAAGATTTCTGGGCGTAAACTTTCCGAATATTGCGCGAAAATCGATAAATCAGCCACAAGCTGGTTGCGCAGCCAGGTCATTTGCCGTTTGGCGAACTGACGGGTCGCCCGTTTGGCGTCCTCTGCGGCGGTTTCCAGGTCATATTCCCCGGCCAGATAACCCCTAAGTTCCGGCACCCCGACCGCCTTCATGGCCGGCAAAGCCGGGTCGAGCGCCAAGGCGTCAAGGGCGCGGACCTCGTCCAGGGCACCGTTTTCCATCATCCAGGCGAAGCGCTGATTAACCCCTTCGTACAAGATTTCCCGCTCCGGGCTTAAGACAATGACGCAGAAGGCGGCCTGAAGCGGCGGCGCGGCGGGATGATCCTTCTGCCAGTCGCTTAAAGGAATGCCGGTGGCCAGCGCCACCTCATAGGCGCGGATCAGGCGCTGGGTGTCGCCGGCGGGAATACGCGCCGCGGCTTGCGCATCGAGGCTCGCCAGCTTCTCACGGAAAGCTTCCCCGCCGAGGCTATGGTGCAGCGCCGTCGCCTGAGCGCGGAATTCCGCGGCGACAGCGGGGATCGGTGCCAGCCCTTCAAGCAGCGCCTTCAGGTACAGCCCGGTGCCACCGACGACAAGCGGCAACTGGCCTTCTGCCCAGGCCGCCCGGATTTCGGCCAGGGCCATGGTCAACCAGCGCCCGACCGAACACGGATCGGCGGCGGCCAACACTCCGTACAGGCGATGCGGCGCTTGATCCAGATCGCGCTGCGGCGGGCGGGCGCTGAGCACATCGAGCTCGTGGTAGACCTGCATGGAGTCGGCGTTGATAATCAGCCCGGAAAATTCCCGCGCCAGATCAATCGCCAATGCGGATTTCCCACTTGCCGTCGGCCCGGCGATAATAACGACTCGTTGCTGCAAGAAATGGCCTTCCTCACCCATATGGGTAGTTAGCGGAGGGGTGATTATTCAATTAAAGCCGAAAATAATTCATTTTTGTCCCTTTGGGTAGGGGCGTCTTTCCGCAAATCACGATAGGTGTATTGACGACACGAAATAAAATGTTCGGGGGAACTTCCTTCACAAATGAAATTATTGCTTCTCTTCATGCCACGGGCATGGATCGGCATGGTCACCGCCTTGACGCTCGCCTTATGGACGGGCACTGCATCTGCCAAGCACCTTTCCTTTTTGACGCCGACAATCACCGGCAGTCATAGCCTGCTGATCGCCGCCAAAACCGATCCAGCGATGATCGAAGGCGAGCTTGTCGAAGCGCCGTGGGGATTTATCGACTTCTGCAGACGCCTGCCCGGTGAATGCGCGTCATCGGTCAGGGCAGCACAAAAAGTGCGTTTAAGCGCAAAGCGGGCCGCCGAATTGAGCGTTGTGCAAATGCGCGTCAACCGGCAGGTCTCCTACACGACCGATCGCTACAACTATGGCAGGGACGAATTCTGGACATACCCCCATGCCCGCGGCGACTGCGAGGACTACGCCCTGGAGAAACGCCGCCGCCTGATCGCCATGGGTTGGCCGCGTTCCGCCCTGCTGCTGACGGCGGCGCGGATGGAAAACGGACAAAAACATCTGGTGCTGGTGGCAATCACCGACAAGGGAGATTTCGTCCTCGACAACAGCAACGGTGCGCCGCGCTCCTGGAAGGCCATGAAGTACCAATGGCTGGCCCGTCAGAGCCGCTTCAAGGAGTCCGACTGGGTCGCCCTCAACCCATCGAAGTTGAACTGAGGCCCCCTGCTCCATAGCGCGGGCAAATGGCGCGGACAAAGAAAACCCGGCCCGCAAATCCGGGCCGGGCATGTTGAAAACCACTATCTGGTTTTAATCTTGACGTTCTTGGCCTTCTTCTTCTTGGTTTCCATCTTCTTCAGGGTGACGGTGAGGACGCCCTTGTCGTAGGTCGCCTCGACGGAATCTTCGTCAACCTCTTCGGGCATCGGCAACGAGCGATAGATCGAACCATAGTGACGTTCCATCAGGTGATGGCCTTCTTCATCGGATTTGGTTTCTTCTTTTTTCTCGCCCTTGATGACCAGCTGGCCATCGGCAAGCGAGAGCTCGATGTCGCCTTCATCCATACCGGGCAGTTCGGCACTGACCCGGAACTCCTTATCGGTTTCCTTAACGTCCATGCTGGGCATGAAGCCATGGGTGGGCGCAAAGGCCGCGCCGAGTTTGCGGAACGGGTCGAAGTCACTGCGATAACGTGCAAACGGCCCCAACGAGAAGTTTGAGAAGAAGTTATCGAACAGTGAATCGACTTCCTGACGAAGTCCCAGAAGTGGATGCTGCTCTACTTGTGAAGCAAGCGGTGCTTCGGTTTTTTCGGTTTTCGGAAGGTCTCTTTTAAGTGCTGTTGACATAACAAACCTCCTTCAGAATCTCAAGAATTCTCACTGGCATACAGGCCCCGCGGAGACCGGCACCTCTATGCCTCTCTCAAACGGAATTATAGCAGAAAACCGGGCGATTTTAAAGATCATCCCATCATCGCCGACTTGCTAAATGGCCCCGCAAGAACGTCTACTGCGCCGCCACCTCCGGCAAGTCCGCCATTGCCGCATCCAGGGCGGCGTGGTCGTAGTCTTCGTCCTTGAGCTTGCCGTCAAAGTAGTCGGTATAGGCCTGCATATCGAAGTGGCCGTGGCCGGACAGGTTGAACAGGATCGTCTTCGCCGTTCCATCGCGCTTGCACTTCAACGCCTCGTCAATCGCCGCCCTGATGGCGTGGGTCGATTCCGGGGCCGGGACGATGCCTTCGGTGCGGGCGAACTGGACACCGGCTTCGAAGCAACCGGTCTGGTGATAGGCGACCGCCTCGACAGCGCCGGAAGCAACAAGGTGACTGACCAGCGGCGACATGCCGTGATAGCGCAGGCCGCCCGCGTGAATGCCCGAGGGGATAAAGGTCGATCCCAGGGTGTGCATTTTGACCAGCGGCGTCAGGTGCGCCGTGTCGCCGAAGTCATAGGCGAAGGTGCCGCGTGTCAGGGTCGGACAGGCCGCCGGTTCGACGGCAATGACCCGGCGTTTCTTACCGCCGCGAAACTGCTGCCCCAAGAACGGAAAGGCCAGCCCGGCAAAGTTGGAACCGCCACCGGCGCAACCGATGATAATATCCGGGTCATCGCCTGCCATTTCCATTTGCTCCATGGCTTCCTGACCGATGATGGTCTGATGCAACAGGACATGGTTGAGCACACTGCCCAGGGAATACTTGGTATCGTCGTTCTGGGCGGCGACTTCGACGGCTTCGGAAATGGCGATGCCCAGGCTGCCGGTGGAATCCGGATGTTCGGCGAGGATCGCCCGGCCCGAGGCGGTCTCGTTACTTGGGCTGGCGACACAGCGCGCCCCGTAGGTTTCCATCAGCGCCCGCCGATAAGGCTTCTGCTGATAACTAACCTTGACCATGAAGACATTGACTTCCAGGCCGAACAGATTGCCGGCAAAGGCCAGGGATGAACCCCATTGACCGGCCCCGGTTTCCGTCGACAGTTTCTTGACGCCTTCTTCCTTGTTATAGAAAGCCTGGGCGACGGCGGTGTTGGGTTTATGACTGCCCGACGGGCTGACGCCTTCGTACTTGTAGTAAATCTTCGCCGGGGTATCCAAAGCCTGTTCCAGGCGGCGGGCCCGGTAAAGCGGTGCCGGACGCCACAGGCGATAGACTTCGCGCACCGGCTCGGGGATTTCAATCTCGCGCTCCTGGCTGACCTCCTGCATGATGCAGGCCATGGGAAACAGCGGGGCCAGATCGTCGGGGCCAATCGGCTGGCCGGTGCCCGGATGCAGAACCGGGGCCAACGGTTCGGGTAGGTCCGCCGCGATGTTGTACCAATGCTTCGGAATGCGCTCTTCGGATAAAGTGTACTTATAATCGCCCATGATGGCCTCCCCTAAATTTTGGTTAAGGTAACCTAGTCAATTTGGATGGATTTGCGCAAGGGGGAGAACGTTGGCGGCGAGTGCCCTAAAGCTTCTCGCCGATCTTCTTGGTTTTAAGGGTGTCGCGGGCCTTGGCGTATTTGGGGTCGTTCCAGAACATCAGGCAACCGTTGCAGCCAAGGCCGCAGCAGCTATCAAGGCCAAGGGATGGGGCCTTGCCAGTGTGGGCGCGGCCTTTGATGGTCGGTCGCTCGTCACTGCTTTCGCGCAGGCCGCTTTCAATATCGAGGCTGATCAGGTTGCCTTCGAGCAAGGCCTTGCGCTCTTCGGAAAGTTCAGTTTCCATGCGTGCGACGCTCAAGGGTGGCAGCAGGGTTTTCAGATCGCCTAAATCTTCGTTATGAAATGCGGCGGCGGGAATGCGGATGGAACGGCCCTGGCCGGGGGCGACCTTCTCGGTGATCTCTGCATTTTTGGCGTTTTCAAACTGATAGAGCCTGAGGCGCACGGGCTCCATCTGTCCAGGGCTCAGGAATTCAAGAATGACACCCGCCCGCAGCGGGTTGCGGATCATGAAGATCATGTCATCGCCGTCCCACTGCGTCACCGCCCCGGCGTAGAGCCAGCCGCCGACGGTGTCGGTACGGTCGTAGTTATGGGCCAGATTGGTCAAGCGGCCCTCATGGAAGCCGAGGCTGTAGCCCCGACTTTGCAGGGTGTAAAGCTCACGCATATAGACATCCGGGCTCCACCCCTTGGGTTCGGCGTACCAGGCGTCGATGGCGTGGCGGTAAGCCCTGGCCGTCATCGCCGCGTAGTATTCGCTTTTGTTGCGGCCTTCGATTTTCAGGGAATCCATGCCGAGGGCCAGATACTCATCCAGCTTCGGCATCAGACACAAATCCTTGGCGTTGAGGATATAGGAGCCGCGCTCGTCCTCTTCGATCTTCATCAGTTCGCCGGGGCGGTATTCTTCTTCCAGGAAGAAATCAAAATTGTCTTTGTTGTCGGGGGTGATTTCGACCTCGACGCCTTCCTTGGTGCGGGCCAGAACCTTATAGTTCCAGCGGCAACTTTGTGCGCAGTTTCCCTGATTGGCACCGCGTTCGGCGAGATAGTTGGACAGCAGGCAACGCCCCGAATAGGTCATGCACATGGCCCCGTGGACGAAGGCTTCAAGCTTGATGTCCGGACATTTCTCGCGGATTTCGACGAGCTCGGCGAAGCTTACTTCGCGGGCCATGACACACAACGACGCGCCTTGACTTTGCCAACTTTGCACGGTCAACCACGAACACGCATTGGCCTGGGTCGAAACGTGCAGCTCTAGTTCGGGGGCATGGGTTTTAAGGAAATGAAAGACCCCGGGGTCCGACACGATGACCCCGTCTGGCCCGACTTTACGAACCGTCTCGACAAATAGCGGCAGCTTTTCAATATCCCGATTATGGGTGAACAGGTTGAGGGTCAGATAAATGCGTTTGCCGCGAGCGTGGGCAAAACGCACACCTTCGGTCAATTCTTCCAGGGTGAACGCCGACTGGGTTCGCAAGGATAGATCGGGAGTACCCGCATAAACCGCGTCGGCACCATAAAGGATGGCCGTCTTCAGCTTCGCGAGGGAGCCTGCGGGCATCAGAAGTTCGGCGCGCTGCGGTTTGGCTGTGTTCACCATCAATCCTTCAATTCGTCTGGATGGCCGCTTTTAAACACAAAAACGGCCCCGCACAAGGCAGGGCCGTTTGATAGCGACTTTTTTAAGCCTATTGCTTTTCGATGCTCAGGGCGACGAAGCGCAGGCCGGACTGTCCTTCGATGAGTAGCAGGATGCGCTTGTTGCCTTCCTTGCGGGCCTCATCGATCTTGCCGATCACCTGAGCCGGCGTGGTCACCTCTTGCTGGCTGACCTCGACGATCAGATCGCCCGGACGGACGCCCTTCTCGAAGGCGACGCCATCATCGGCGACTTCGGTAACGACAACGCCGCGGGCCTCGGCGTCCAGTTTGAACTTGCTGCGCAGGGCCGGTGTCACTTCCGCCAGTGTCAGGCCGAGCGGGTCGACCATGGTGTCGGCATGGGCGGGGGCTTCTTCTTGCTTGCCGCCTTCGGGGCCTGCCGCCGCCACTTCGGTTTCATCGAGCTTGCCGATGGTGACCTTGATGGTCATTTTCTTACCGTCACGCCAGACCACGACCTTGACCGGCTTATCGACTTCTGTTTCAGCGACAATGCGCGGTAATTTGCGCATTTCCGGAACTTCCTTGCCGTCGAATTCAAGGATCACGTCACCGGCCTTGAGGTTCGATTTTTCCGCCGGGCCGTCCTTGATCAGGCTGGCAACCAGCGCCCCTTCGGCCTTTTTCATGCCGAGGGTTTCGGCGATTTCATCGGTGACGCTCTGAATTTGAACGCCAAGCCAGCCGCGTTTGACTTCGCCGTGATTGATCAACTGGTTGATGATCGGCTGGGCCCCGGAACTGGGAATGGAAAAACCGATGCCGACACTGCCGCCGGATGGCGAATAGATCGCCGAATTGATGCCAATGACCTCGCCGGCCATATTAAACAGTGGGCCGCCGGAATTGCCGCGATTGATCGAGGCATCGGTCTGGATAAAGTTGTCATAGGGGCCGGACTGGATATCGCGTCCGCGCGCCGAAATAATGCCGGCAGTCACGGTGCCGCCAAGGCCGAACGGATTGCCGATAGCGACAACCCAATCGCCGACCCGTGCTTCATCGGAATTTCCGAAACTGACGGAGGCCATCTTCTTCGTCGACTTGATTTTCAGGACGGCAAGATCGGTTTTCGCGTCGCGACCGATCAGTTCCGCTTTCAGGCGGTCATTGTCTTGCAGGATCACCGTGATCTCGTCGGCGTCGGCAATGACATGATTATTGGTAATGACATAGGCGTCACCGTTTTTCTTGGTATCGATGATGAAGCCGGAACCCAGCGATGTCGCCTTATGTTGGGGCTGGCGCGGGCCCTGACCCTGACCCTGTGGCTGGTTGCGCTCGAGGAAATCCTTGAAGAACTCTTCGAAGGGCGATCCCGGCGGCAATTGCGGCATTTGCTGGTTGCTGCGCCCCTCGATTGTCTGGGTCGTCGAAATATTGACAACGGCGGGCAGCAGTTTTTCAGCCAGATCGGCAAAACTGTCGGGTGCCGAACGGGCATGAGCCGGAACCGCTGCCGCCATGAACACCATCGCCAGCAATCCCCAGGCCAACATATGCCACTGCAGGCGGGCATAGGGGCGTTGGTAAAGGGTTGCGGTTGTCGATTTGAATTGATTGTTCACGGCGGAATTCTCCTTGAGTGCGCGCATTCTATTTAAGTCCTGTCCACAATCGTCTATTTGAAGTCTGCCATTCTGACAAAGAATATGGTGACACTATGGCAATTTGAGCACAATTTTAAGGTATTATCCCCTGACCAGCCAAACGATCGTAACGCCCAGCAGTGCCGCGATAAGGCCAACGGTGCGCATGTTCGATGGTGCCAGTTCCAGCACCTGCGCCATCATCTTGCGCATGGCATCGGGAAACAGCGCGTAAGCCGCCCCCTCAAGAACCAACGCCAGACCGAAGGCGGCGAACAGATCAGAGAATTCCATGATCGTGCCGCCGCCTTAAGCCTGACTTATCTCATCTTGTCGCCAGAGGCAGCGCCGAAGAAGCGCATGAAATCGCTGTTCGGCGAAAGCACCAGCGAGGTGCCATTATCGAACGCTTTGCCATAAGCTTCCATGGTCCGGTAGAAGCCGAAGAACTCGGCATCCTGGCCGAAGGCGTTATTGAGGATCGTCGTGCGGGCTCCTTCACCCTGCCCACGGGCGATTTCGGCTTCCTTCTGGGCGTTGGCCAGAATGATAGTGCGTTCACGGTCGGCACCGGCCTGAATTTTAGTCTTTTCCTCTTCCCCCTTGGCACGCAATTCGGCGGCCTGGGCGACACGCGATGAGCGCATCCGGTTATACACCGCCTGCGATGTGGTTTCCGGCAGATCGGTGCGCCCGATACGAACGTCGATGACCTCGACACCGAAATCCGCACCCTGGGATTTCAACTGTTCACTGATCAGGTGCATGACCTCGGCCCGTTTCGCCGTCAGCATGTCGCCGAGCAGCACTTTGCCGACTTCCGCACGCACGGCTGAGTTCAGGCGGCCACCGAAGACGGCGCGGAATTCAACGTCGGTCGAAACCTTCTTGCGGAATTCCAACGGATCGACAATGCGATAACGGGCAAAGCTGTCGACATTAACGCGCTTCTGATCCTGCAGGATGACTTCCTGCGAGTTGGGATCCAGATCGAGAATCCGGCGGTCGAAGTATTCGACGTTCTGCAGAAACGGCACCTTGAATTTCAGGCCCGGTTCACGCTCGACCCGGATCGGGTTGCCGAATTGCAGAACCAGCGCCTGGCTGGCCTGATGGACGGTAAACATGGAGCCATAGGCGACGATACCGCCGGCAATGACAACGACACCAAGAATGGCGAGAAATACCTTATTCATTAGTTAGCTCCCGCGTTTTTCTTTTTCAGTTCCGGCAACGGCAGGTAGGGAACGACGCCCGTTCCGCCATTGTTGTCGATGATGACCTTGTCCGATTTTTGCAGAACTTCCTGCATCCGCTCGATGTACAGGCGTTCGATGGTCACTTCCTTGCCGCCCTTGTAGGCTTCATAGACGGAGAGGAAGCGTTCTGCCTCACCTTCGGCCTCTCTGGTTATCTTTTCCTTATAGGCCAGGGCATCCTGAATAAGCCGAGCGGCTTCACCCTTGGCCCTGGGGACGATACCATTGCGATAGGCGTCGGCTTCGTTAACGCTGCGCTCCTGATCCTGTTTGGCGCGTTGAACGTCGTTGAAGGCGTCGATGACTTCAGACGGCGGATCAACCTTCTGCTGTTTGACTTCGACGATGAAAACACCGGCGCCGTAGCTATCGAGAATCGACTGCAACAATTCCTTGGTTTGGGCTTCGACCTCACCACGCTTGACGGTCAGGGCGTCTTCCAAAGTCGTCTGGCCGATCACTTCACGGATGGCGCTTTCGGCCGATATTTTGACAGTCCCTTCGGGATTGCGGATATTGAACAGGAAATCGGCGGCATTCTTGATGCGCCACTGAACGACAAAATCCACATCGATGATGTTCTGATCGCCGGTCAGCATCAGGCTTTCCTGAGGGATATCGCGGACACCTGCGCCCCTGCCGTCACCGTTAGGGACATAGCCGATGGTAATCTGGTTGGTGTGTTCAACATTCGGTTTGAAAACCTGACCGAGCGGTGCCGGTGCCCAATAATTGAGACCCGGTGCGGTCACTTTAACGAACTTACCGAACAGCAGCTCGACACCCTGCTCGCCGGGTTGGACCCGGTAGAAACCACTGAACAGCCAAATTGCAATGACACCCAGCACAATCAATAAAAACCCGCGCGAGGAACCAAAACCGCCTGGCACGAGGTTTTTAAATTTATCCTGTGAACGACGCAGCAATTCTTCTATATCGGGGGGAGGTGTTCCGGGTCCGCGACCCCAAGGGCCTTGACCGCCTCCGTTTTGTTGATTCCATGCCATTAAATTTTGGTCCTTTTCAATTTTGTCAGAAAGTCGGGCTTGTATTTTGCAATTCTAATGTTACTTCTAAAGCGATAATTGACTGCCTTATAGGACAGCTAGAGCGGCGGCGCAATGTTACTGCGCAACACAACACCGAACGGATATCGGTTTAAATATTGGAGATTTCAAGTATGTCGGCCATAAATAATGAACTTATTTTAGACTCCCTTAAGGCTGTCAAGGATGGCGATCAGGATATCGTCAGCCTGAATATGATCAGCGGATTGCAAATAAAGGACGGCCATGTCGCCTTCGCCCTTGAGGTCGACCCGGCACGCGGGCCTGCGATGGAGCCCCTGCGCAAGGAAGCCGAAAAGGTAGTACACGCCCTTGATGGCGTGTTGTCGGCGACTGTCGTACTGACGGCCGAGACAAAGCAGAGCGCGGCCCCCGCCCAACCCGCCCAGCACGATCACCACCCCGCCGGTACCGGCCCGAATGCCATCATGATGCCCGGCGTCAAGGCCATCATCGCAGTCGCTTCGGGCAAGGGTGGCGTCGGCAAGTCGACGACCTCGGTCAATCTGGCCCTGGCCCTGGCCGCCGACGGCCACAGCGTCGGCATTCTCGATGCCGATATCTACGGCCCGTCGATCCCCCGGATGTTGGGTGTAAAGGGCGAGCCGTCCTCAAGCGATGGCAAGAACCTGGACCCGATGGTCGGGCATGGCATCAAATGCATGTCCATGGGCTTTCTGATTGAAGAAGAAACTCCGGTGATCTGGCGTGGCCCTATGGCCCAGACCGCCTTGCAACAGATGATGCGCGACATCAACTGGGGTGATCTCGACGTCCTCGTCGTCGACATGCCCCCGGGAACGGGTGATGTGCAACTGACCATGGCCCAGCAGGTGCCATTAACGGGTGCCGTCATCGTCTCGACGCCGCAGGACATTGCCCTGGCCGACGCCAGACGCGGCCTGAACATGTTCCGTAAAGTCGATGTTCCGGTCTTCGGCATCATCGAGAACATGAGCTACTTCTCCTGCCCGCACTGCGGCGAGCGCTCCGACATCTTCAGCCACGGCGGTGCCAGGGCGGAAGCCGAAATATTGAGCACCGATTTCCTCGGCGAAATACCGTTGGCCATCGAAATCCGCGAGACCTCGGACAGCGGCCACCCGATTGTCATCTCCCAGCCCGATAGCGCACACGCCAAGGCTTACCGCGCCATCGCCCAGGAAATCTGGGCGAAAACCGTCAAGTCACTGGAAAAGGGCGAAGCCGACGCGCCACGGATCGTCGTCCAGTAGGCATCCTTAAGCAAGGCGGCGCCCCTTAAACTTAAGGGCCGCCGCCTTTTATTCCTTGCCTTTAAAGCTACGGGTTGCCTCGGTTGCGTCCCAAATGACTTCTTGCAGGCCGCAGATGCATTTTTCTGAGCCATCTTTCCCGCAATTATCCTGATGGCGGGCGTACTTCAACAAACGAAAAACGGAATCCTTCAAGCTGTTCGAGGCCCGATCAAGTGTCCGTTCGACAATGACGGAAAGATAGACATCGTCGAAAGGTTTGACGATGAAATCATCGGCACCGGCGCGAAAGCATTGCAAAATGATTTGCGGATTAATATCCGCCGTCATCATGATGACCGGCAATGTCATCAGGCTGCTTCTGATTTGCAGCAAAGCCACCAGCCCGCTGATGCCAGGAAGATGATAATCCAGCAGGATTAAATCAGCTTCCCTGCGACGTGCCTCAATGATCAGATTATCAGCATCGCCCAACTGGAAGACTGTATGGCCAGCCTCAACCAGCAACTGCGCGGTGTATCCGCGCAACGCATCATCATCATCAACTATCAGTATCTTCTGCCCCATATCCCCCCAAATGGGGTGGCACGCAGATTATTCAAGATAAAATTGAAAAAAATCTGATTTTTTAATCGAACAGCGCGTCGATATCCGATTGGTCTATGGCCGCGTCCTCGTGTTGCGGGCCGTTCAACAGGGCGGCGTCGCCTTCAAGGGCATCGCGGTCAACTTCAATGTCCTTGAAGCCTTCTTCACCCCAGATACCGATCATCGACAGAATTCGTTCTTCCAAATATTGTATGGTTTTGATGACCTTGGTCGTACGCTGACCGCTGAGATCCTGGAAATTGCAGGCTTCCATGATATTAATCGCCTTGCCCATTGCCTCATCGACCATAGTGTGGATGCCGACATCATCGGAGCGTTCCTTCATTTTATCGAGAAGATCGCTGATTTCCTCCGACGAATTAAGAATTTGATTGGTCGCCTGTTCGGTCACGGCGACGATGGCGTCAAGTTCGTGGGCCGCACTGGTCAGGCGGTCGTCCTCCTCGCCGGGTTGGCGGATCGAGGCGATCTCTTTTTTCGTCTCATCAATATGATTGCGCAGATCAATCAGATGTTCGCGAAGTACCGATATTTCTGGCAGCTCAGAGGTCGCCACAGGTGTCCCGTTCGCGCCCTTGAGCAACCCCTTCAGTTCATCGATTTGAGAAAATAACCTGGAAAAATCTGCGGACGTGCCAACCGCAGCAGCAGGGGCCTCATCGGGAACGGCCTCGCCCCTTAGCTCCATCATTTTACGTTCCGCCGAAAACAGACGTTTTACTTGTGCGCTCACTCTTCCGTCCCCCCAGACATTTTTTTCAAAATGCCTTTTATTTTTTTGGATTACAACCTTTTAACGCCGTACCAACAAGTGGAAAATTGTCCTTTGTCATGTTTCGGACTGGCGCTGAAGATCCTCGTCCATGACTTTTTCAAAGGCATCCCACATACGCCCGACGATTTCTTTATCATCCATGGACATCATCACCGCCAAGGCCAAAAGCACATGCTGAGGCGGGGCCTCGCTTAAGCCCTGATCGGAGACATAGGCGCTGATCCGGCCTTCATCGCTCCATACCAGGGCGACATCCTTGGGCCCCAGTTCCACCGATGGGGCAACCTGCAATTTATCTTTTTTCATCGCCTTGCCTTCCAATTGTGCGACGCGGTCCGTTATTAAGCCATATCAATGGTTAGCGTTTCCCTAATCACGGCAACCTGCGGGGCCACCAAATCGTCTCTTGAGGTAAGTCAAAGCGGCTAATATCCGCCTATGCTTTGATATCAACGGACGCGGACTCTTTAAACTGTTCGGCATCAGTCTTAAATGGAGAGCGCGCATTGAGATCAAAAGACTTTTGGAGCTCTATATTTGCCTTTCCAAACAATAAGCGACCATAAACGACTGTGGGCTTTGATTTTGCTGATGGTCGGCATATCCGCCATCACCGCCGGGATCGGCGGCTGGGGGCTCTATCAGACGGCCCTCGATGAACAACGCTCCTGGCTGTTGAAACTCGCGCAATCCCAGGCCCGGATAATCGAGTCGGTCGCCCGCTTTGACGCCAAATACAGTCAGCAGGATCATCCAGAAGGTGCGGCGGCGGCGACCATCTCTCAGATCCGGGATGCTTACAAAAACTACGGGGATTACGGCGACAGCGGCGAATTCGTTCTTGGCCAGCGTGACGGCGACAAGATTATCTTTCTCGATACGTCGATCAATCGCGGCACAACGCGCCCGCAATCCATTCCTTTCGATTCTGACAAGTCCGAACCCATGCACCATGCCCTGCATGGTCACTCGGGCACCCTGATCGGACTGGATTACAGGGGTGTCATGGTGCTGGCGGCCTACGAACCGGTAGCCGTTCTGGATATCGGCATCGTCGCCAAGATCGATCTGGCGGAAATCCGGGCACCCTTTATCAAGGTCGGGATTGTTGGCGGTTTCGCGACTTTTCTGATTATCGTTCTGGGAGGGCTGTTAACCCACCGTATCAGTTCGCCGCTTTTGGAAAAACTTCAACTACATGCACAAATACTGGATCAAATGTCCGAGGGAGTGCTGCTGGTCCGTAGTAAGGACGCGGCGATTGTTTATACCAACCCCAGATTAAATGACATGTTCGCGTATGCTCCAGGGGAATTGACCGGCAAGAACATCAGCATTCTCAACGCCGAAGGCGAGACATCCCCGCAGGACACCGCGAGGGATATCATCGACGCCCTCAACGCGAAAGGGAGATGGTTTGGCGAGGTTCATAATGTCCGCAAAGACGGAACCCCGCTCTGGTGTCACGCCGCCGTATCATCCTTCGACCACCCGCAATTCGGCGAGGTATGGGTGTCGGTGCATAAAGACATCACCGCGCGCAAATTGGTCGAAGAAACATTAAAAAGAAACAAGCAGGAGCTTGAGAATTATATCGTCGAATTGGACGCATCGAGACATGACATGGAACGACAGGCCGACGAACTGGCGGAACTCGTGGATATGGAGACTGTGCTAAACGACAAGCTTAAATACGAAGCCGACGTCAAGGATCGGTTCTTTTCGATCATTTCCCACGATCTGAAAAGCCCGTTCAATTCGCTCCTCGGATTAACCCATATGATGTCAGAAATGGCCGACAGTTTCAGCAAGGAACAACTCGTCGACTATGCAAAGCTTGTCAATAATTCAGGGGACAAGCTCTTCGAACTTCTGGAAAACCTGCTCGATTGGTCGCGCCTGCAAATGGAGGGCGCAGATTTGCAACCGGCGATCATTGCGCTGGGCGACTTAACCCAGGAATGTATTGATATCCTGAACCCCATAGCCCAGGAAAAAGATATTCAGTTGATCACTAAGGTCAAGAAAACCATGGCCTTCGCCGACCGCGACATGGTCCTGACGGTCATTCGCAACCTTCTCACCAACGCCATAAAATTCACCCCCTCGGGTGGCAAGATCACGGTTTCGGCACGCAAACACGATGACATGACCCAGATCACGGTGAGCGATAGCGGCGTCGGCATGACAAAGCAGCAAATTGAAAGCGTCTTCGCCCTGGATCAGAAAACCTCGACCACGGGGACCGCCGGGGAACCCGGGACCGGCCTGGGACTGCCCATTTGCAAAGACATGATTGAGAGGAACGGCGGGCGCATCTGGATTGAAAGCACCCCCGGCGAAGGATCGCGCTTTCATTTCACACTACCGGGGAAACTCTCCAAAGAATAACCCGCTGGGCTAAGCGATGCGATCATAGACGCGCAGGGTATAGGCCGGGGCTTCGCCTTCGCCCGGGAAAGACTCGCGGGATGTCTCGCGCCACGCGGCCTTATCAAAATCCGGGAAGAATGCATCGCCGTCGGGCTTTGCTGCTACTTCCGTCAGGTACAGGCGGTCCGCTTTGGGCAGCGCCAGACGGTAGATTTCAGCACCGCCGATGACCATAATCTCTTCGCCAGCCAACTCAGCGGCGACGGCCAGGGCCTGGTCCAGGCCGCCTGCGACCTCGGCCCCTTCGGCGCTGTAAGCGGGGTCGCGACTAATCACGATGTTGGTCCGCCCCGGCAGTGGTCGGCCAAGGGATTCCCAAGTCTTGCGGCCCATGATGATCGGCCTGCCCATGGTCGTTTTCTTGAAAAGTTTGAGATCGCCGGGAATATGCCAGGGCAGTCCCCCGTCCTTGCCGATAACGCGATTTTCACCCATGGCGACGACAAGAGCGACGATCATCAGACGGCGACCGAGGCGGCAATGTGGGGCTCGCTTTGATAGCCCTGAAGTTCAAAATCATCAAACGTGAAGGAAAAAATGTCCTTGACCGCGGCGTTGATTTTCATTTGCGGCAGGACGCCCGGCGTGCGCGTCAGTTGCAGGTCGGCTTGCTCAAGATGGTTGGCATACAGGTGAACATCGCCAAATGTGTGAATAAATTCGCCAGCCTTTAAGCCCGTCACCTGGGCCATCATCATCGTCAGCAGGGCATAGGAGGCGATATTGAAGGGGACGCCAAGGAAAAAGTCGGCGCTGCGCTGATAGAGCTGGCACGACAAGCGGCCATCGGCGACATAGAACTGGAACAGACAATGGCACGGCGGCAGGGCCATGTTTTCGATATCGGGGACATTCCAGGCGCTGACGATCAGCCGGCGAGAGTCCGGATTACTGCGGATCTGCTCAACAAGGTTGGCAATCTGGTCGATCTTGCCGCCGTCCGGGGTCGGCCACGAGCGCCACTGATAGCCGTAAACAGGCCCCAAATTCCCACTCTCATCGGCCCATTCATCCCAAATTCTGACACCGTTTTCCTGCAAGTAGGCGATGTTGGTATCGCCGCTTAAAAACCACAACAGTTCATGGATGATCGACTTCAGATGCAATTTCTTGGTGGTCAGGACGGGAAAACCATCATCCAGCTTGAAGCGCATCTGCGCACCAAAAAGGCTGCGGGTACCGGTCCCGGTGCGGTCTTCTTTAAGGGTTCCGTGATGACGAATCCGGGCCATCAAGTCGAGATATTGCTGCACAATGAGTTCCTAAACGATTCTGAAATATAAAATACCTCATCCACGCCTCTTCCAATAGCATTTCATTACGCTTATATTGTTCGTGTCGGGCAACCGACTATGACGATAAACACTATGCGAAATAATCGTTGCGGACCCGGGGGCAGTGCCCGGCGCCTCCACCAAAATTTTCAAGCCCATAATTTTCGGGTTTGCAATGGGGGCGAAACAGGATCGACGTACGTGGTAAAGGCATAACTTTCGTCCGGCATGGTACCCACCGTTATCGGGCCAACAAGAGAAATGCCAATGATAACGAGGCATATGCAGTAGCAGCCTAACGGCTCTTACTACGGGGTTCGGGGGGCACCTTGCAACAGAAGCCCCCCACTCGTTTTCTTTAAGACAAACAGGGCAGAGTGCGCGCTAAATATGACTAATGAATTTTTCAGCTACGAAAAATGGGTCGAAGAGGCCCTGCGCGACGTTATCAAGCGCGCCCTTGAGCAAACCGCCGTCGAGGGACTGCCCGGCGACCATCATTTTTTCATCACCTTCCTGACCGGCCATGACGGCGTCAACATCCCGGTCCACCTGAAGGCCGAACATCCCGAAGAAATGACCATCGTCCTGCAACACCAGTTTCACGACCTGATCGTCACCGACGATGGCTTCAGCGTCAGCCTTAGCTTCAGCGGTCGCGCCTGTTACCTTGCCATCCCGTTTTCGGCGATTACGGCGTTTGCCGACCCGGCGGTCAATTTTGTCCTGCAATTGAAAATGGCCCAGCACAGCCAACAAGATGATGGCCCGGCACCCGTCGCCCTTGAGAGCAAACAGCTGCAACCCGACCTTGAGCAAGACGAAGACACGCTGCCCGCAGACGATGAGGACGAAGAAAAAATGGGCGAAGTCATTGCCCTCGACACTTTTCGTAAAAAATAATGAGCGCCCCCCTTCATCACACGATGTTCCCGCTGGGCAAGGACGACACGCCGTGGCGGCTGTTGAGCTCGGATTACGTCAGCCTCGCCGCGTTTGAAGGCGCAAGCGTGCTTAAGGTCGATCCCGAGGCGTTGAAACTGCTGTGCGCCACGGCCATGAGCGATATTGCCCATCTGCTCAGGCCCGGACACTTGCAACAACTGCGCACCATCCTTGATGACGATGAGGCCTCGGACAACGACCGCTTCGTCGCCCTCGATCTTCTGAAAAACGCCAATATTTCCGCCGGTGGTGTCCTGCCCATGTGCCAGGACACCGGCACCGCTATTATTATGGCTAAAAAAGGTCAACAGGTGTGGACCGGCGGCGATGACGAGGCGGCCTTAAGCGCAGGGGTCTTGAAAACCTACACCGAGCGCAACTTGCGCTATTCCCAAGTCGCCCCGCTCGATATGTTCGAGGAAACCAATACCGGCAACAACCTGCCCGCCCAGATCGACATTTACGCCACCGAAGGCCGTGAATACAAATTTCTGTTCATGGCCAAGGGTGGCGGCTCGGCCAACAAGACTTTTCTTTATCAGCAGACCAAGGCGTTGCTCAACCCGGTCAGTCTGATGGCTTTCCTGGATGAGAAAATCCGCACCCTGGGCACCGCCGCCTGCCCGCCTTATCATTTGGCCATTGTCATCGGCGGCACCTCGGCGGAAGCCAACCTTAAAACCGTCAAGCTGGCCTCGACCCGTTATCTCGATAGCCTGCCTGTCAGCGGCAACAAACATGGTCAGGCCTTCCGCGACCTGAAAATGGAAGCGGCTGTCCATAAAATGACGCAAAGCATGGGCATCGGCGCACAATTCGGCGGCAAGTATTTCTGCCACGACGTCCGCGTTATCCGGCTGCCCCGCCACGGCGCGTCGTGTCCGGTCGGCATCGGCGTTTCGTGTTCCGCCGACCGTCAATGCCTGGGCAAGATCACCTCGGAGGGCATCTTTATCGAGGCCCTGGAGCGCGACCCGGCCAAGTATCTGCCGGAAATTGTCGATGACCATCTTTCCGAGGGCGTCGTCACCATCGACCTCAACCAGCCCATGGATCAGGTCAGGGCGGAACTGTCGAAACACCCGGTCAAAACCAGACTAGCTTTAAGCGGCACCTTGATCGTCGCCCGCGATATCGCCCACGCCAAGCTCAAGGAACGCCTGGATGCGGGCGAGGAACTGCCGCAGTACTTCAAGGACCATCCGGTCTATTACGCCGGCCCCGCGAAAACCCCCGAAGGCTATGCCTCAGGGTCGTTCGGGCCGACCACGGCGGGCCGCATGGACCCCTACATCGAACCGTTCCAGGCCGCTGGCGGCTCGATGATCATGCTCGCCAAGGGCAACCGCTCGAAACAAGTGACCGACGCCTGCAAGGCCCACGGCGGCTTCTATTTAGGCTCCATCGGCGGCCCGGCGGCGAGACTGGCGCAGGACTGCATCAAGAAAGTCGAAATCCAGGAATACCCCGAGCTCGGCATGGAAGCGATCTGGCGCATCGAAGTGGAAAACTTCCCGGCCTTCATCGTCGTCGACGACAAAGGCAACGACTTCTTCGCCGAATTCCTGGCCCCCGTTCATAATGGCTGATCTGTTGTTCGACGGCCCGCAAGGGGCCGCGACGACTGTCGCCCTGGCCCACGGTGCCGGGGCGCCCATGGATACGGCGTTTATGAATGCCTTCGCCGCTGGCTTGGCCGGGCGCGGCTTCAGGGTCGCGCGTTTTGAATTCCCCTACATGGTCGAGCGCCGTTTGACTGGCAAAAAGCGCCCGCCCAATCCGGCCAAGCTGCTGCTCGAAACCTGGACTTCGGTGATCGCCCAATTAGGCCCGGACAATCTGGTTATCGGCGGCAAGTCCATGGGTGGGCGGATTGCCTCGATGGTTGCCGACGCGGCCCGCGTCAAGGGCCTGGTCTGTCTGGGCTATCCCTTTCACCCGCCAGGAAGACCCAACAAGCTGCGTATTGAACACCTGCAAAACCTTAAAACCCCGGCATTGTTCCTGCAGGGGGAGCGCGACACATTGGGCAATAAGGAAGACGTGGCGGGCTACCCGATCGACCGCTCAATCCAGCTTCACTGGCTTGGCGACGGCGACCACGGCTTCAAACCGCGCAAGAAATCAGGCCGCACGGAACAACAGAACTGGGATCAGGCGATCGCCGCCTTCGCCGATTTTGTTGAGGCGCTTTGAAGATGACCGGCAACCCGGCATCCATCGTCAAGCATTCGGTGCTGATCGCCGGGCATCAAACCAGCGTATCCCTGGAGAACGCTTTCTGGGACGCCTTCTGCCAAATCGCCCGCGACAAGGGCGTTTCGATCAATGATCTTGTCGGCGAAGTCGACGGCGGACGCAGCGGCAATCTGTCGAGCGCCATCCGGCTCTACGTTCTCGATAGTGCTAGCCGCTCAAACCTTTAAGCAAGCCTTTTAGCAGGTCCTGCGGCTTCAGCTTCTGCGGTTCTGCCGGTGGTGGTGGTGGCGGCGGTGGTGGCGTATTGCCAGAGGACGGGGCAGGCTGCGGGGCTGGTTGCGGGGCTGGCGCACTGGAGCCACCGAAGCCCGGAATGATCTGCTTGAGGATAGTGCCGACCCCCTTTTTGTTCAGCAGTTTGTCGAGACCCGGTATGGGCAGGGCGGCCCCCTGCAGCTTTGAGGTATCGAGTTTGACTTTCGGGGCGTCGAGATTACCCTTGATCGAGAACGGCAACATCGTCGCCTTTACCTGTCCCTGATTGAGGATCAGGCCGAGCGCACTTTGCGACATTTCAACCTGTCCGGCGACATCGATCAGCCAGCGCGACAGATCGACATTGCCCTGGGCCCGACCCTGCCCCATGGTCGAGGACAGCGCCAGATCGCTTGAGCGCGCGATGCCTTTGTCGATCGTGAAAGTGCCATTGATATCGGCAAGCCCCACGCCGGCCTTCTTGCCCGAAAGCATACCGCCAATATTGTTCAGACCGGCGACCAGACCAAGGGCCGAGGACAGGGCCGTCCCCTTGCCAGCCTTGTCCACGTCGAGGCCCATCAGGGCAATCGATCCCTTGCCGCCAAGCGCCGCCACCAGATCGGCCACGGTGTAACCGCTGGAGGCCAGGGTGAATTCCATGCCGGCCTTACCGGCAGCCGGGCTTTCCCCGATAACCGCCATCAGGGCGCGGGCAACATCAAGATTTTTCAACGAGACGACGGTTTCAATGCTCGAAGGCGAAGCCGCCCGGATGTTTGCCGTGGCGTCGATGACGCCACCGAACAAGCCGCCGTTCAATTTTTCCAAGCGCAGCAGACCATTATCGACGTTCAACGCCAGGTCCGCATTATCGAGCTGATAATTGCCGAAAACCAATGCCGTCGACTTGACCTTGATATCGGCATCAAAATTTTTCAAAGCCGAAAAATCGATGGGATCGTTGGGCCAACGCCCCCCTGCCATGGCGACAAGACGCTTGAAGGTCGGGGTCCCCAGCGGTGCCACGGGTGTTCTGGGGACGCTATAGGCCGCCGCGATGGGCCGCGCCTGATCAATCATCGAAGCCGCTTTCGATGCCGGCAAGAAAAGGTCGGCGACGATCCTGTCCGTATTCAGGGTCGCGGAAATTTTCGTTCTCGGCCCGCTTAAAGAGACATTGGCCAGACCATTGATCTTTACCGGCCCGACCTGGGCGTTCAGATCATTCAAGGTCAAACCGGACATGTCGGCCTTGATAAGACTTTCCAGATTAAGCCCGCCGATCTTGCCGCCCGGTCGGTAATCGACGCCCAACGAGCGCAGCATGTTAACGATATCGCCGTGGGCAATTTTCAGTTTTCCGTCAAAACCGCCAACGATAGGCAACAACGACACCTTACCGACGAGGCCGAGGTTGGTCCCGGCACCTTTCAGATTAAGGTCGACTTGTGGATTAAGCAGCGAGCCGTCAATTTTTCCGGCGAAACTTACCATACCCAGTTTTTTGGAATCGACGGGCACGTTGCCGCCGACCAAACGGATCAACCTGGAGATGTCCGCGGCCTCGGCAGTAAGGTTGATATTTTTTAGCTGCGGAATACCATCGAGATTGTTGATCTCGCCGCTGGCCTTGAACGATGATCCGGCCAGCTTATCGACACTGAGGTTGCGCACGTTAAGGGCACCACCGCGAACGGAACCGTCAAAATTGACGTTCTTGATCTGGGCGCCGCCATAGGCCAGGGTTTCCACACGGGCTTTCAGATTGGCGTCGAAGTCCTTCAAGACACTCAACACTGCCAGTTCATTGATGGCGGCAGCTTCGGCGACCTTGGTTGTCGGGCCTTGTGGCGCTGGCGGGGTTGTCGCGGCGATTTTCGGCGGCGCTGGCGGCGCGGCAGCGGTTGTCAGCAAATAGGCATCCAGGTTGATACGGTCGAGGCTCAGATCCGCATCGAGACTGAGCCGCTTGCCCAAACGAACGACCGTCTTACCGGTCAGCCGTGAACTGTCGACCTGTATGTCGAGGCCACTGACGCTGATTGCATCAGCGCTTGCCATGACTTTGCCAGCCAGCGTTAATTTACGCAAACGCTCGGAGGGCACCGGCGGTGGCGGTGCGCCGAGCCAACCCATCAGGCCGCGCAAATCGCCGACGGCAACCTCCATGTCGCCTTCAAATCGCGGCTGTCCATCACTTGTGACGACAAAACCGAACAACGCGACATCGGCGCTGCCCGGCAGCAAAGCGGAAAACTGGCTGATCGTAACCTCGCCGCCGCTCAACTCGGCGCTGAGACGGGCGTGATGCACCAGGCCACCGTTTACGGTCAGGGAGTCGGCCTTGAAATTCAGTGCCGCCTCGATATCGTCGGGCAGGCCACCAGCATTAACGGCCGGTTTTAGTTCGCTCATTTTAGCCGGCATGTCGAGGGAAACCGAAGTTTTTGGCGCGTCCCCCTGGCGCGCTTTCTGCTGACTTTGCGGCGGCGCAATAACGGCCTTTTCAATGTCCGCCATGGCCATCCACTTGTCGATGTCGATACTGTCAACGCCAAGATCAAGATTGACGACGATGCTCTCTTGCAGTTTCAGGACGCCCGTACCCGTGGCCACGGCGGTGCCAAGGCTGACGCTCATATTGCTGACTTCAGCGCCGCTGGCAGAGGCCTCCACCTCGCCCTCGAGGGCGAAAGTCTGGCCGAGGAATCCCGGTAAAGCCCCATTGGGCCCCAGTGAATGGATGAGTTCCGATAAGTTTGCGCCGGTCGCCTTGACCAAGCCCTTAAACGTCGGCGTTTCATTCAAACCGACGATAGCGCCCGACAGGGTCGCCTTCGTTTCGCCCGGCTTCAAACTGACTGTTAGGCTGAGCGGGGCGGTGCGCTGTTCGATTATCTTGCCAACGGAAACATTGTATTGCAGGGAGATGCCCCGCGCGACGAGATTGCCGGCACTTTCAAAGGGGCCGTTCAGCGAGGCCGCGGCAAACGTCGCGTCGAGGTTTTCAATTTTCTCGATGCTGCCACTTATGCCGTCCCGATAGATCACCGTGGCATTCTCGACGACGAAATTATCAACACTAACGCCCGCCTCGACGGGGGCCTTAGACGGGCTTGCTGGCGTTTCAGATGGGCTCTGCGCAGGCTGCCTGACCGCGCCGTCTTCACCGCCCAGAGAGAACGCCATATTGGTGCGCCCGTCGGCGAAACGTTCCAGTTCGATCACTGGATCAACCAGTCGGACGGATTGGACTTTCAACTGACCGCTGAGCAATGGCCCCAGGGCGACACGGACCTGCAACGACTTCAGGCTGACCATGTCAGCGGCGCTTGCCCCGTCAACATTTGATAGATGGACGTCGTTTGCGACCAGGGCCGGGGTCGGCAAAATGGAAATCTCGATGGTGCCGTCGATGGTCAACTTGCGACCGGTAAAGCGCTCTGCCTGCGCCGTCAAGTCAACCTTATAGCTGTTCCAGTCGATCAGGCCCGGGCCGATGACGATGGCAGCGACAACAATGGCGAGGAAGACGCCAACACTGATGAGAAACTTGTTCACGCCTGCTTGCTCCAAAAATCATATAATAAAAGGGATAGTAGAAGCTTAGAGCGCAATGGGCAAACCAAAGGAATATATGTTCAGTCGGCGGGCAGCATTTTTCCGGGGTTCATGATATTTTGCGGGTCGAGCGCCTGCTTTATCTGGCGCATGACGGTGAGCCCTTGGCCGTGCTCGGCCTCCATGTATTCTATTTTACCGATGCCAACACCATGCTCGCCCGAACAGGTGCCACCCATCTTGAGAACCCGTTTGGTCATTTTGTCGTTGAGCGCATGGGCGCGGGCGATCTCATCAGCGTTATCGGGGTCAAGCAATATGGAGAGATGGAAATTGCCATCACCGACATGGCCGACGATGGGCGCGATAAGGCCGCTGTCGTCAATATCCTTGCGGGTTGCAAGCAGGCACTCGGTTAAATTGGAGATTGGCACACAGGAATCGGTGACCATCATTTTACAGCCCGGACGCAGTGCCATATTAGCGTAGGCTGCATTATGGCGCGCCTCCCACAGTTTTTCCCGTTCATCCTGACGGGTCGACCAGCGAAATTCGCCGCCGCCATTTTCAACGCAGATATCCTTGACCAGTTCAGCCTGTTCCTTGACGCTTGCTTGCGAGCCGTTGAATTCAAGAAACAAGGTCGGTTGTTCAGGATGATCCATCTTGGAATAAGCATTTGTAGCCGCTATCTGGACCTCATCGAGTAATTCAATACGGGCAATCGGCACCCCGTACTGGATGGTCTGAATGACCGTATTGACCGCCCCTTCAAGGGTCGGGAACGAGACCACGGCGGCGGCAATGGCTTCGGCGAGCCCGTGAAGTTTGACGGTAACCTCGGTGATAACCGCCAAAGTCCCTTCCGAGCCGACCATCAGACGGGTCAAATCATAACCGGTCGAGGACTTCCTGGCCCGGGTCCCGGTATGAACGATGCGGCCATCGGCCATAACCACGCTTAGGGCAAGGACGTTTTCGCGCATGGTGCCGTAGCGCACGGCGTTGGTGCCCGAAGCCCGCGTCGCCGCCATGCCGCCGAGCGTCGCATCGGCACCGGGATCGACCGGGAAAAACAGGCCGGTGTTATGAAGATGCTGGTTCAGTTGTTTGCGCGTTACCCCGGCCTGTACGGTGACATCCATATCATCGACATTGACCTCGACAATATTATTCATCTGGCTCATATCAATGGAAACACCGCCATTGAGCGCCGATAGATGGCCTTCCAGCGAGGTTCCTGCCCCGTAAGGAATGACCGCCACAAGGTGGGCGGCGCAGACTTTGACGATCTCGGAAACTTCCTCGGTCGAGGTCGCGAAAACGACCACGTCCGGTGGCAGGGCGGGATGGTAGGAAAGGTCCTGGCCATGTTGTTCGCGTACGCTGGCACCCGTCGATAGCCGCTCGCCAACGATGGCACGCAGCTTGTCGATGAATTCTGCGTCAAGAGGTGGCCTGTTTTCGGTTGTATTGACTGACAAGGAAGGGGTTCTCCGACGTTTCGTTTATTAATTATTTGATGCCTTCGGGCATCTTACCACCGGTCGCCCAGTCGAGCAATTCAACCGTGTGGACGACGGCGGTATCCGTGGCCCCGGAAATTTGCACCAGGCAGCCGATATTGCCCGTCGCGATGACGGCCGCACCCTGGGCCTCCAGATTGGCGACCTTGCGGATTTTAAGGCGCTCGGCGATTTCCGGTTGCAACAGATTATAGGTGCCCGCCGAACCGCAGCAAAGGTGCCCTTCGGCAGGGTCACGGACCTCAAAACCGGCGGCTTTAAGCAGATCCTTGGGGCCGTTGCGAAGTTTCTGGCCGTGCTGCATGGAACACGCCGAATGGTAAACCACGACCGGCTGGTCGGTGATGGTGACATCACCAATGCCAAGGTCCGTCATGACCTCCGTGACATCTTTGGCGAGGCTGGCAATCTTCGCCGCGCGTTCCGCCCATAGCGGGTCTTCCTTAAGCATGAAGCCGTAATCCTTAAGCGTCGTGCCGCAGCCCGAGGCATTGATGACGATGGCGTCGAGGCCGTCGCCATCGAGTTCAGACATCCACGCCGCGATGTTGTTGCGGGCGGCGGCGTGGGCGGCGGCTTCTTTACCCATGTGTTGGACCAGGGCACCGCAACAGGCGGCCCCGGAAGCGACGACGACTTCGCAGCCGTGCCGGTTAAGCAGGCGCACCGTCGCCTCGTTAATGGACGGGCGCAGGACTTTCTGGGCGCAGCCGGTCATCAGGGCGACGCGCATACGCTTTTCACCAACGGCGACAAACACCTGCGGGGTGTCCATGTCTGAGGCTGCTGGGATATGATCCGGGGCCATGGCGATCATTCCCTTCAAACGGCCCGGCATCAGCCCCTTCAACGCGCGGCCCAGCCTGGCCCCATAAAGCGCCAGGCGGAAGATCGCAGGATTGGGAACGACGAACGCCAGCAGCATCCTGAGCAGCCTGTCGCCCAGGGGCCGCCGATAAGTTTCTTCCACATAAACGCGGGCATGGTCGATCAGGTGCATGTAGTCGACACCCGACGGGCAGGTGCTGGTGCACGACAGGCAAGTCAGGCAACGGTCGAGATGTTTGACCACCTTGGCCGGTGCCGGTTTGGATTTTTCCAGCATGTCCTTGATCATGTAGATGCGTCCACGTGGACTGTCGTTCTCGTCGCCCAGCAGGACATAGGTCGGGCAGGTCGCCGTGCAGAACCCGCAATGCACGCACTTGCGTAAAATATCGTTGGCGATGGCGATCGCCGGGTCTTTCATTTGTTCCGGGCTAAAGGCAGTTTCCATAATTACCCCATGCGTCCGGGACAAAGAATGCCCTTGGGATCGAAACTGATTTTAACCCGCAGCGCCAATTCGGCCAGGGCTTGCGCCTGCGGTTGGAAAACCGGCACCCGCGCCCGCACATCTGCCGCCGCCCGGATCAAGGTGGCATGACCGCCCGTCGCCTTGAGGGCATTGCGAATTTCCTGATGGCCGGCGTCAATGCGGGTTTCCATGGCCAGCCAGATCAAGCCGCCGCCCCAATCGAAGAAGGCGCGCCCGCCAAGTTCATCGGTAATCGTCCGGGCCACCCTGGCACCGTCCGCCGGTGGCACTGAAAGCCGCCAGACTTGTTGTGTGCCGGGGACGAAATAATCGACATCGCGGATTTCCCGCCACAGGGTCTGGGTGTTGCTGGAATGCAGCTCTTCGCATTGCCCGTAGTGCGCGAGCAACTGCCGCAAGGCCCCGCTCCGATATTCCACCGACGGTCCCGGTCCTTCAATCCGCAGGGCGCACAGCCCGCCGCCCGCGCCGCTGACGTATGACACAGCAGAACCCGCAGCGATGTCGGCTGGCAGATAGGCGGCACCGGAAATTTCGAAAGAACTATGCAGGGCCGCCGTCATGGCGGCAACGGCTGCCGCGCTGTCCTGAGGCATGACCAGCACGGTCCGTGACTTCTCAGGAACCGGCAGGACCTTGAAGGTGACATCGGTCATCACCGCCAGGGTGCCGAAGGAACCGGCGAGCAATTTCGATAAATCAAAGCCGGTGACATTCTTGACCACCCGACCGCCCGACTTGAAGACCTCGGCACGCCCACTGACCGCGTGAAAACCCAAAATATGATCGCGCGCACTGCCCGCCGAAATCCGCCGCGACCCGGCCAGATTGCAGGCGAAGACGCCGCCGATGGTGCCGGCGCTTGGTCCCGATCCGAGAAGCGGCCCCAGATTGGGCGGCTCGAAAGCGAGGCGCTGGTTTTGCTCAGCGAGGGCATGCTCAATGTCGTGCATCGGTGTCGCGCAGGCGGCGCTCATCACCAGTTCGCCGGGTTCATACAGATTAATGCCGCTCAAGGCCGCAAGATCGAGGCCGCTGTTGCCTGTCGCCGGGCGGCCAAAATCACGTTTCGTGGCGTGGCCGAAAACATCCAGGGTCTGCTCTGCGGCGAGGGCTTGCGTGACGGCTTCCAGAACTTGCTCCGCTGTGTCGGGTTTGAAAATTTCACTCATCGCCATTAAAACCTGGGTAAATCGGGGAAACGGGTCTTGCCGTCATGGACATGCAGACGGCCCAGTTCGGCGCAACGGTGCAAGGTCGGGTAGACCTTGCCGGGGTTGAGCAGACCATCCGGATCGAAGGCGCATTTGACCCGTTGCTGCTGATTGAGGTCGTCCTGGGTAAACATCACTTCCATCAGGTCGCGCTTTTCGACACCGACGCCATGCTCGCCGGTCAGCACGCCGCCGACCTCGACACAAAGTCTAAGAATCTCGGCACCGAATTCCTCGGTTTTTTCAAGCTCACCTGGAATGTTGGCATCGTAGAGAATAAGCGGGTGCAGATTGCCGTCACCGGCGTGAAAGACATTGGCCACCCGCAAGCCGTATCTTTCCGACATTTCGGCCATGCGCGAGAGCACCTCGGGCAGGCGGGTGCGCGGGATGGTGCCGTCCATGCAGTAATAATCCGGCGAGATGCGACCGATGGCGGGAAACGCCGCCTTGCGCCCGGCCCAGAAGGTAATGCGCTCTTCCTCGCTTTCACTGATCCTCGAATAAGTCGCCCCGGCCTGCTTGGCGATGGCGTCGACCCGTTCGATAAGATACGTGACCTCGGCCTCCGGTCCATCGAGTTCGATAATAAGCAGCGATTCGACATCCAGCGGATAACCGGCGTGGACAAAGTCCTCGGCCGCCTGGGTCGCCAGCTTATCCATCATTTCCATGCCGCCGGGAATGATACCGGCACTAATGATCGCGCCGACGCAATCGCCAGCGGCCTCGTTGGAGGGGAAGCCGACCAGCACGGCGCGCGCCGTTTCCGGCTTTTTAAGGATTCTAACGGTGACTTCGGTGACCACCCCAAGCAGCCCTTCCGAACCGGTCATCAGGCCAAGAAGGTCATAGCCCTCACTGTCGAAATGCTTGCCGCCCAGGCGGACGATGTCGCCGTTGATCGTGACCACTTCGATACCGAGCAGGTTGTTGGTGGTCAGGCCATACTTCAGGCAATGCACGCCGCCTGCATTTTCCGCCACATTACCGCCGATCGAGCAGGCGATCTGGCTTGAAGGATCGGGCGCGTAATAGAAGCCCCGGCTGGCGACGGCGTCGGATATGGCCAGATTAGTGACGCCGGGCTGGCTGACGACGGCGCGATTGTCGAAATCCACATCGAGGATGCGATTTAATTTGCCAAGCCCCAGAGTGACCGCGTCGGCCAGCGGCAAGGCACCGCCCGAAAGCGAAGTCCCGGCCCCGCGCGGCACGACCTTGATGCCTTCGGCGTAGCAATATTTAAGAACGGCGGCGACCTCTGCCGTGGTTTCGGGCAGGACCACGACCAACGGCAGTTGGCGATAGGCCGACAGGCCATCACATTCATAGGCGCGGCGCTCGTCGGCGTCGGAAATGACGCGTTCGGCGGCGACGATCACGGACAGCGCGGCAATAATTTCAGCGCGCCGGGCTAGAATCCCGGAATCTGGTGTTGGCATTTTCATGTTGGTGCGCCCTGATTTCGTAAGCTACCCGTAAATTTAGGCTTTCAAGGGGCCATATAAAAGAAAAACCGCGCCTGTTGGCACGGTTTCCTGATTCTTTTTCACCATCCGGGCAAGCCCGACAATGGTCACATCACAAGATTCGCGAGACTTAACCCTGACGCGCTTTGAAGCGGGGGTTCATCTTGTTGATGACGTAAACACGGCCCTTGCGGCGCACGATCCGGCAGTTTTTGTCGCGCAACTTGGCCGACTTAAGGGAGTTTCTAACTTTCATAGCTCTCAAATCCTTTAATGGATCACACTGCATTCACGTGATTGCGGTTTGATCGTTTTCTTTCGTACCGCGCAACAACCTGTACTTCGGGTGCGCAAGGTTGCGGAAAATAGGCGGTCAGAAACGATCTGTCAATGCCCGCAGCCGCTGTTTTTTACTTTTGCCTAAAACTTCGACTTGCGTTTTTCCGGTAGCTTGAAGGCATGGAACTTAAAGACCTTGAGGCCGCCGCTGTCAATGGCCGAAAGCTGTCCCGCCCAATATTCGCATTCCTTGATCAGGTCGCCGGAAATTTCAATAAGTTCCGGCTTGGTGACATTGGAAAGATATCTGAAAAAACCATTGAAGATTCCGGCCCGGTAGCGCGCGGTGATATCCTCACACGGCCTGACATCCATGTTCTGGGTCTTAAGGAAAGACTGAATTGCCTCGGCCTTCCATAAATGCGGCGGCGTTGGTTCAGCTTCAAGCCAGTTTTCCACGGCCTTGCCGGGCGGCCCATCGCCAGTGATGACAAAATCGGTCATCAGCAACTCGCCATCGACCCGCAAGGCCGCAACCATGGCCACATAAAGTTGTTCCTTGGCAGTGACCCGGTACAGGCTTTCCAGTGAAATGACGGTGTTGAAAGAGTTTTCCTTCAGTTTGACATCTTCCATGTTGGCCCATGTCACCGGCGCGCGCTTTTGCATGCCGGTCATTTTTGTCAGATCCTTGCCGAGAGCGGCCAGTTCTTCGTCGGCCTCATAGCCGGTAACCCAGACTCCGGTCTCATTGACCATCGCCCGGCCAACGCCGCCAAGACCGGCACCAAGCAGAAGCAGGCTCTTTTTTTCGGTCAAACTGAGCATTGGCACGCTCACCCGCAGGAATTCCGCACTGCTCGGGCTGGTGCAGCCCTCGCCCCATAATTTCTCAATCACGTTGAGGCGTTCGGGTGGCCAGACGGTGGCACCAGCGGGGGCATCGGCTTGCGCCATATCGCCTGATTTTGCTTTCGCCCGCGCAGGGCGGCGGGCCTGGGCGACCTTGCTCTTTTTTTTCAGGCGCAGTTTGTCAAAAAGCCAGCTCAGGAAAGCCCGCACTTTCCCCGACATTTTTAATGGTTCATGCCGATTCAGGGTTGCCCCAGCCATACTTAATGCGTCCGCTATTTCTTGATGTTTTTATATCTATGCTCGATATATCTAAAAACAAGCGCATAAAGGTCTTAACATTCCATATATTTAGGGGATTATTTGACCAGGCCGCGGGCCTGTAAATACGATTTGAATTGCAGGTCGCCGGTAAGAATGTCGTCAACCAGAAATTCGGCCAAACCGTCGAAACATTTTTCCAGGACGCCCTGACTATTGGCGTCATGACAAATCACCCGCACCGCTTTGATCTTCAGCAACAGTTCCTGATGATAAAGAATATGTTCTTCGATGTAAGGATAACTGACCTTGGCCAAATATTTCTCTTCGCTGAGGAAATGCGCAGAACCCATTTCGACCAAGTCATCCAGCAGGGACGTACAAAGGGCGTAATCAAGGTTTTCCACGGCCGTCTGGACATCCCGCATGACTTGAAGAATCCTCTTGTGATCGTCATCAATACTCTTGATACCGATTGAAAAACTATCAAGCCACTGCAGCTTCACCATTATTTAAGCCCCTGCCCTACCGGCTGTTTTTACAATACCTTTTCTTATTTTGCACTTTTCCAAACAGGCCAATTTTTTACCACCCTGACCAGTCGATATTAAGGGAAAAAACCAATGCGACGCATTGACCAAAGTCATGCCGGGGGCCGGTTATTTTGAGTGGTGGTTATGAGCGTCGTGCCTAAACGCCAAAAAACCCCAGGCTTTAGGCCTGGGGCTTTTATGGTGGGCACGCGCAATGCCACAGGGGTGGCATGCATTCATATGATATCGTCGTGCTGATCCAACAAAAAACCCCAGGCTTTAGGCCTGGGGCTTTTATGGTGGGCACGACTGGGATTGAACCAGTGACCCCTGCAATGTCAATGCAGTGCTCTCCCGCTGAGCTACGCGCCCTTGTCCTTACGGCATCGCAAAGCCGTCAAGGAAGGGGTTTTTAATCTGATCCGCCCGACTTGGCAAGCCCTAGAACACATTCAACTACCTGTGCTAATAGAATCCCATGCATAATACATTAAACAACGCCGTCTCCGCCGCCTTCGATATTCTTCGCCCACAGCAATGGTCTATGCCGGTGGTCTTTGCCTCGCCGCACAGCGGTCAGGCTTATGCCCAGGATTTTATCGATGCCTCGCGCCTCGACCCGCTTTCCTTACGGCGCTCCGAAGATGCCTTCGTCGATGAACTGTTCGCCGCTGCGCCGACTTTCGGGGCACCGCTGCTGCGGGCCCACTTCCCCCGGGTTTTCGTCGATGCCAATCGCGAGCCCTTCGAGCTTGACCCGGTAATGTTCGAAGACGACCTGCCCGAGCACATCAACACGACCTCAACCAGGGTCGCCGCCGGGCTTGGCACCATGGCCCGGGTGGTCGTCAGTGGTGACGAAGTCTACGCCGGGAAAATACGCTTTGAGGATGCCCGCAAGGCCATCGAGGCGACCTATTTCCCCTACCACGCCGCCTTGCAGGGACTGCTTGGCGAGGCCCGGGAGCGTTTCGGCGGCTGTTTGCTGATCGATTGCCATTCCATGCCGTCGGTCGGCGGCCCGATGGACCGCGACCCCGGCTTTCGCCGCGTCGATTTTATTCTCGGTGACCGTTATGGGGCGTCGTGCGCACCGGCACTCATAGATCTGGTCGAACAGGCGCTGCAATCAATGGACTACGTGGTCACCCGCAACAACCCCTACGCCGGGGGCTTCACCACGGAGCATTATGGAAAGCCCGAAGAAGGCCAGCACGCCCTGCAGATAGAAATCAACCGGGCGCTTTATATGAATGAAGCAAAAATCGTCCGGGCGGAGGGCTTTGAGCAACTGAAAAAGGGCGTCAGCCAACTTATCGAGAACCTCGCCGGCATCGACCCCAAGATCCTGGCACCCTCATGAACGCCATTACCGTGCGCGACGCCAGGGAAGACGACTGCGCCGCCATGCAGGTCCTCTACGCCCACCATGTCGAGCACGGCCTCGCCAGTTGGGAAGAAAGCCCGCCCGATGTGGCGGAAATACGGCGCCGCATGCAAGCCGTAACAAGTGCCGGCTACCCCTTCCGCGTCGCAGAATATGAAGGCGCGCTCAGGGGTTACGCTTATGCCAGCAGCTACCGGCCCCGCCCGGCCTATCGCTATTGCGTCGAAAACAGCGTTTATGTCGATGCCGCATACCAGGGCTTGGGCATCGGCGGGACCTTGCTGGAAGACCTGATCGTCCAATGCACGGCCCTTGGCTACCGGCAAATGATCGCCGTTATCGGCGATTCAAAGAACGCCGCCTCGATCAAGCTGCATACCGCTCAAGGATTCGAGCATTGCGCCATCATGCCCGCGCTGGGCTTCAAACATGGCCAATGGCTCGACCAGGTGCTGATGCAACGCTCACTCGGCGAAGGCGACAAAACCAAACCCTGACACTTAATTGGCACGACCATTGCTACATATCCAAGTGGGACTATGGAGCATGGTTTATGGATAAACGGTTTTTAGCGACCCTCGCGACCTTGATAGCGGCCCTTTACGGGCCACAAGCCGTCGCGGCTGGAACAGCGCAAGCCATTGGAAACGCATGGCAATTATGCGACGAGCAGACCGCGCGCGTGGAGCGGGCAGAAGGCATTCCCCGGCATCTGCTAAAGGCCATTGCGCTGGCCGAAACCGGTCGCTGGGACGCCGTGGAACAGGAAAATTTTGCCTGGCCATGGACGGTGACGGCACTTGGCAAGGGCAATTATTTCCCCGACAAGGAAGCTGCCCTCGACTATGTGCGCGCCCTTAAAGGCCGTGGCATCAGCAACATCGATGTTGGCTGCATGCAGATTAATTTATTTTATCACGGCGACACCTTCACCAGCCTGGAACAGGCCATCGACCCGGCCGCCAACGTTGGCTACGCCGCCGAATATTTAAGCGGTCTTTACAAGACCACAAGGTCCTGGACCCAGGCATCGGGCTATTATCATTCGACCACCCCCGAACGCGCCCAGGGCTACAAGATGAAGGTCCTGAAATACTGGAACCAGCAACGCAATGAAGCATCGACCCTGGACCGCAAAGCCGTTGACCGGGCCCGTATGAACGAACTCAACGCCAATCATAAAGCGCAAAGGGCGGCCGCCCTGAATGCCGGGAAAACCGATATTCGCGGCAACCAGCTTGCCGCCTGGCGGGCACCCGATGCCAGAAGCCACGACATGGCGACTCTGGCGGCCATGCGCCGGGTCGCCAAACAAGCCGCCTGGCATGACAAATATTTTGGCGATGCCGACAAAAGCAAGGGCCAGGCCTTCGCCAACAAGCGCCGCAAGCAACTCGATAAATGGCGGGCGACGCTTATGGCGACGAATTAGACAACCCCGGCTTCCCTCAGGGCGGCAATTTGGTCATCATCGAAGCCGAGGACTTCCTTCAAAATCTGCTCGCTATCGGCACCCAGCTCGGGGCCGAGACTGTCTATTTGACCCGGCGTTTCGGACAAGCGCGGGATCACCGAGGGAACCACCACCGTGCCGATCCGGGCATCCGCATCGCTGATCGTCGCAAGGTTGCCGCGGGCGGCGATATGGGGGTCTTCGAAGATGTCGGCGATGGTGTTGAGCGGGCCGCACGGCACCTCGAAGCGCAGGCACAGTTCCATGATCGCGGCTTGACTCAAGGAACCACTCCAGGCGGCGACCAGTTTATCGACACGCTCACGGTTGGCCAGACGCTTTCGCTGCCCGCCGTAGCCCGCATCACCGCCCAGTTCGGGGCGGCCAATGGCTTTGACCAGACGTTCGAACATCTTGTCGGTGGTGCACGCGATGGCCACCCATTTGCCGTCCTGGGTCGGGAAGTGGCCATGTGGACAGGCGTTGGCGGTGCCCGCCCCTTCACGGCCGCGGACGGTTCCCTGCTTGGCATAGGCCGGGGCCAGTTCATCGAGCACCCGGAACACGGATTCGTAAAGCGCCACATCGACCATCTGGCCGCGCCCGGTTTTGTCGCGCTGGCGCAGGGCCAGCAACACGCCGACCGCCCCGTACAAGCCCGACATATAATCGGCCAGCGACGTCGAACCCGGCGTCACCGGTGTTTCGCCGGGCATCCCGGCAAGGTGGGAAAGGCCGCCGAAGGCGTGGGCAATGCGGGCGAACCCGGGACGCCCGCGATAAGGCCCGCTTTGGCCGTAACCGGACACCCTGAGCATCACCAGGGAAGGATTGATTGCCGTCAGGTCTTGCCAGCCCAGGCCCCATTTTTCCATGGTTCCAGGGCGAAAATTCTCGCACACCACATCGACATCACAGACCAACTGCTTGAAGATTTCCGCCCCTTGCGGATGCGACAGACTAAGCGTCAGGGAGCGTTTGTTGCGGGCTTCGGACAACCAGGCCAGGGTCGAATCCTGACGCCCCGAAGGGGTTCCGAAACGACGAAACGGATCGCCGCCACCGGGCTGCTCGACCTTGGTGACCTGGGCCCCGAATTCCCCTAATATGGAAGCCGCGTAAGGGGCCGCGATAAACGTCGCCACATCAAGGACACGGATACCCGAAAGCGGTAAGTCTCGATCACTCAATTAAACATCTCCACATCACACCAAGGACACACGAAAAAAAAGAAATTTAAGGGCATTACATTTACCAACTTAAACCGCTACAAGAACCATCCTGATTTAGCAAGAGACCCAAAACCAATGAAATCGCGCCAAAATTCCGATGTCCTGCCCTCCCTGGTCGAACTCAAAGGCAAAAAAGTCGCCGATATCGGTTGCGGCGATGGTTCCCTTACCCGTTTGATGACCCGCCACGGTGCCAACGTTATCGGCGTCGAGTGCTCGAAGTCGCAGTTGGCAAGTGCGCGCGCCCATAAACCGGCAGGCAATGAGAACTATTCCGAAGGCCTGGGCGAAGACCTTTCCTTCGAGGACGGCAATCTGGATCTGGTCGTTTTTTTCAATTCCCTGCATCATATCGCCATAGACAAACAGGACAAGGCCCTTGCCGAAGCCGCCAGGGTGCTTAAAACCGGCGGCCTGGTTTATATCTGTGAACCGCTGGCCGAAGGCAAACACTTCGAATTGATGCAGCCGGTACATGACGAGACCGCCGTCCGCGCCGCCGCCATCCAGGCTATCGGCAGAGCCGCAAAGCATGGTTTCAGCCAGGAACTCGAAACGACTTACCTGCATCAGGCCAGTTACCCCGATTACGCCGCCTTTCGCGCCCGTATCCTTGCCATCAATCCCGGCCTGAAAGATCATTTCAGCGATCTGCAAAAGATTCTTAAAAACAACTTTGACAGCCTTGGCGAGAAAACCGACGAGGCAATCCAATTCGGCCAGCCGATGCGGGTTAATCTGCTTATCAAAACAGCGTGATCCTCTATTACCTTAGAGCGTTATCTCCCCTATTGAAGCCGCGCCCATATATGATACCTTTTCCCGACAATAGGGGTGGGTCCTGTTGACAAGTTTTGGGCACCCCCGGGTTAAGAATATCAAGGGTGCCTTAAGCAGGCCAATCGACTGGGTAAAATGATCGGTACAACGAAAAAAATTTCCTTCGAGGTGCAGGTCCTGCAAGGCGGGCGGTGGGAAACCCATGCTTCGTACCCGGCCGATCAGCAGGGCCAGGCGATCCAGGACGCCAAGGCGCTGGAAAACATTTCGACAATTACCAGCGTCAAAGTCATTCGCGAAGAAGTCGATCCCGATACCGGTATGTCCCAGGAAAACAACATCTTCGCCAGCTCCAATCTGCCCGACGACCAACAACCGGTTGGCAAAATGGAAGCCAAGAAGGCCAAGACCGTTGGCGGTGGGGCTACGGCCAAAAAAACGCCCCCGGCAAAAAAGGCTCCGTCGGCAAAAAAAGAGACTGCGAAAAAAGAGACTGCGAAAAAGGGCGCCTCGCAAAAAACCACCGGCATGCATGCCGGGGCAGCCATTCCCGAGGGCATTGAAAATTTCAATCCCGACGAAAAGGAAGAGGCCACCTTCTCCATTATGGGGCTTTTAATCAAGCTGCTGATGGCGCTTTTGTTCAGCGCCATCATTGCCTCTCTGATTTCCAGCCTGGCTGGCGTGTGGCTACGCGAATCCACTTTCCGGGCCAATACCCAGTCCAATATCCTGTTCGGACTGTTCATCGGCACCTTCGCCGTTTCCTTGTTCTCCATGGGCATGTCGCTTTTGTCGAAAGCCAGGCTCAACACAAGCAGAAAACCGCGACCGGAAAAAGCCGCAAAAACCGCAAAATCCGTTCCGCAGAAGCCGATCGAAAAGGAACAAGATTCTTTTTTCGCAGGCTTCCGCGACGACGCCGAAAAAACCGCCAAGGATAGCAAGAATGTGCCCGATCCGCAGGTCGAAAAACAGAAAGACCCGGAGGAAAAACAGGAAAAGCCGGAAAAACAAAACGCCGAAGAATTAAGTGAAATCGGTGCCGATATCGGGGCCGGGGTCAATGCTCCGTGGGTCAAAAAGCAGCAAAAATTCATTATGGATTACCTGCTGTCAGCCATGGGAGAAGCCGGTATCGACAAGGACAAACTCGACAATTTCAACAAATTCGGTGTCAACCTGTTCATCGCCGGGGCCTGCGAGACCCTGTCCCAGCAACACAATCTGGACGGCAAGACGATGTCTTTGGTGATTAGCAAGCCGGTCAGTTATATGGGCTTCCGGCAGCGCGACGCGGAAGCCTTCGCCGACAAGATACCGGGTTATCTGATCGCCGATTCCAAATACATGCAGGCCTATCAGGCCGGGCGCAGTGCCATGAAGGGCAACTTCGATGAAGACCCCGATGCCTCGAAATATCTGAAAAATGCCCTCGAGGAATGGAACAAGCCTAAAGAAAAAGGCGATTCCGGTGGCCCCGTCACCGTTTTGTTTACCGATATCGCCGGTTCCACCAACATGACGCAAACCATGGGTGATGCCGTCGCCCAGCAGGTCGTGCGCGCCCATAACCGCATCGTCCGTGATGCCCTGCAGCAATTCAACGGAACCGAGATCAAACATACCGGCGACGGCATTATGGCCTCGTTCTCAACCACCACCAACGGAATCGACGCCGCCGCCGCCATGCAAATGGGGACGCTCAAACACAACATCAACAACCCGGACTTGCCGCTCGGGCTGAAAATCGGCATCAATGCCGGTGAGCCCATCGCCGAAGACAACGACCTGTTCGGAACGACCGTGCAACTGGCGGCGCGCATCGTCGATAAGGCGCAGGCCGGGCAAATTTTCGTCTCGACAACGGTGCATGGCATCTGCGGCGGCAAAAATTACAGCTTCTTCAAGCGCGGTCCTTTCGAGATGAAAGGCTTCGACGGCGGCCTTACCCTGCATGAACTAATCTGGGACAAGGACGGCATCCCACCCGAACCCGATCCCCTTCCCACGCCAAAGCCAGAGCCCGCGCCCGAACCTGAGCCCGTTCCGGAGCCCGTTCCGGAGCCGGAGCCAGTACCGGAACCGTTACCCGATCTGGAGCCTGAGCCTGAGCCGGAGCCTGAGCCTGAGCCTGAGCCGGAAGCAGTTGCACTGCCGGACGAGACCGCCCCTGTCGCGACCACGGAACCGGCAGCGGAGCCCGTTGCAGAAGCTCAAGCCACGCCCCCTGCCGCCCCCGAGAGCCCCGAGTCCGCCGCCAGCGCCGACACGGACGCGCCGACGACCAAGGATCAGTGAGCTTAATTCTCCTTGTGAGCGCTCCCTAGTGGTCGTATTTTAGCTCCATGAACGAAGTCCTTGCCATTACCGCCTTTCTGATGGCCCTTGGGGCGGTGTTCCTTGCCAATGACGCCGTGCGCAAGGCCGAGCATAAGAATGAGGCGTTTATCAAAAACCATGTCGATAAATTAATGGCCGACATCGGCAAGAACAGCGCCTTGATCAAGCAACTCCAGGAAGCTCTCGTTGAGCAGGAAAAACAACTGACAGAAACCGTATCGGAGCGGACAGCACTCAAAGAACAGATATCCCTGCTCAAAGAGGGCCTGGCCAAGGCCGATGCCGACATTAGCGAACTGCGCCCCCCCCAGGTCAAGAAACCACCGCGCAAAAACGCATGAAACGTTTTCACTCCCTTCTTTTTATTGTGCCGGTTCTCCTTTTTTCAGAGAGCGCAGCCGCCGCCGGGCGCTGCCCGAAAGCGACACAGGCAGCCAGCGTCACCATCAACACAAGCGCCGCCAAGGTGGTCTTCGAAACCGGTCACAGCCGCAGCGATCTGGCCCGCATGCAACGGGCAAAGGGCCTCCATCAGGGAGATGGAAAGGCGCGCGTCCTCGGCCTTACCCAGACCGAATTTCGCTATGCCATCAAGACCTCGGCAAAGCTCATCCCGGTCAGTGGCGGCGGCTATTGCGCACATCCCGTTTCCTTCGATCTGAGCGTCGGATTTTCCGATTTTCGTGTCCTGATCGATCGCCAGTACCGCCGCGGCAGTTGTGAATTCGCCGCCATCCGCGACCATGAACTGACCCATGTCACGCTTTTCCGCAGCAACCTTTCGCGCTTCCTGCCGCTGATCAGGCGGCAAGCCCGGATCGCCGCAGCGGCTGTTAAAACCATCGTGGTGGGCGATCCCGACAACGGTGCCAGGCGCCTTCAAGACCAGATGCAGCGCAGTATCAACCCGCTGATCGCAAGGCTCAACCGCGAGGCCGACACCGCCAACGCCCGCATCGACACCGCAAAAAGCTACCGCAACGTCCATATGCTCTGCGATAATTGGTAGATGAGCAAACCGCCCATCCACATTCGCGACGACCTGTTCCTCGATCCCCAGGAAATCGAAGAGACCTTCATTCGCGCCGGTGGCCCCGGCGGCCAGAACGTCAACAAGGTCTCCAGCGCCGTTCAGTTGCGCTTCGACGCGCGCCATAGTCCGGCCCTTTCCAACACCGTCTATTTGCGCTTGAAGCCATTGGCCGGGCGACGGATGACCGGGGACGGCGTTATCATCATCGAAGCCAAAAAATTCCGCTCCCAGGAACGCAACCGCGAAGACGCCCTGGCCCGCCTGGTCGAAATAATCGCCGAGGCCGCCGAGCCGCCAAAATACAGACGTCCGACCAAGCCATCGAAAGCGGCCAAACAAAAGCGCCTGACCGACAAGCGCCACCGCGCCGGGATCAAGGGCGGGCGCGGTTCGGTTGGAAACGACGACTAGATCAAACTGCCATCGCTTGATGGCAAGTTGATCTAGAATTCACAGCTCTTTTCATGTACAATGACCCGTTGGAAAAAGTCCCTATTTAAACGGCGGGGATGGCTTTCCACTTCAAGCGATCTCCGCCCGGAACCTCAAAAGGAGACGGATCATGGGTATGGCAATTACATTAAAAGAATATCTCAAGAACTCTCAGGTCGCCTTCGAAGAAATCGCCCACCCCTATCAGGCCACATCCATCAGCACCGCCAACAGTGCCCGCATCGCCAGCGAGCACCTGGCCAAAGGCGTCCTGCTGCACGATGACGAAGCCTATGTCATGGCCGTCTTGCCGAGCGATCACATGATCGATCTGGCTAAAATGCAGGCCTGCTTCCATCGTCGTTTCGAATTGGCAGAAGAAGACGAAATCACTGCCTTGTTCGAGGATTGCGATCCCGGTGCGGTCCCGCCCATCGGTGCCGCTTATGGCATGAAGGTCCTATGGGACGATAGCCTGTCGGGACAGTCCGACATCTATTTCGAAGGCGGCGATCATCGTACCCTGATCCATATCTCGGGCGCTGATTTCGGCAAACTGATGGCCGGGGCCAAACACGCCGGCTTCAGCAGGCACGTTTAATCTCGCGACGGATGCGTCGAGGAGAACGCTTCGATCTGGTTCATGCGCAGGACAAGGGCGCGTAGGCGCGGATAGGCGTCTGCGCCGATCAGATTCGGTAGCACCTCGTTGATAAACTCGAAGGTGACGGCGGTGGTGATATCGATCTGGCTCATCTTGCTGCCGATCAACCAGCCGCCATCTGCGGGCGCCGCCGCTTCGAGCGCGGCCAGACCGCCGTGCACCTGAGAGCAACAATGATCGAACCACTGATCCCAGAATTTGTCTTCCGGGCGGCGGTTTTTCTCGTAGTGGGCGACAACCGCCTTCTCGGCGACGCCAACGGCCAGGGCCAAAAGCCTGAGGCTATCACGCCGCGCCTTGCCAGAGGCCGGAATCAGGGCCCGCTCCGGACCGACCAGATCATCGAGATAATCAAGAATGGCGATACTGTCGATCAGCGTCTCGCCATCATCCAGAACCAGCGCCGGGACCCGGCCAAGCGGATTGAGCTCGGCAATGGCCGCACCGTCGCTGGCGGTGGTCAAAGGGTTACGCTGGCAGGCGATGCCATGAACATTAAGGGTGACCAGCACCCGCCTGACAAAAGGTGAAAGCAGTCGACCGATAAGAATCACTTTGGCATCTCCCATTAAGATTTGATCCGCAGGCTTTGGGGATCATAGAACGGTTTGAGCGAGGCCGTCGCGGTAAAGCGCTCGCAGGCGACTTCGATTTCATAAGACCCGGCGTTGATAAAATCGGCATCGACGCCGCCTGCGTTTTCCACGTAGCCCATGCCGAGGGACTTGCCGAGGGCGTGGCCGAACATGCCCGAGGTGATGTAGCCGACGATGACGCCGTCGCGCCAGATCGGCTCGTTGTGATAGAGCAGCGGTTCCGGGTCATCCAGGGCGAACTGGACGAGCCGCCGCTTGAGGCCTTTTTCGCGTTGCTCCACAAGCGCATCCCTGCCGATGAACCCACCCGGTTTATCCCAGGCAACGGCAAAACCAAGCCCCGCTTCCAGCGGCGTGTCCTCATCGGCGATATCGTGGCCCCAGTGGCGATAGGCCTTTTCCATGCGCAGGGAATTCATGGCGTGCATGCCGACATGTTGCAGGCCGAAGGGTTCGCCTGCGGCGACCAGTGTATCGTAGACGCCGCTTGCGAATTCGCTGGGGATATAAAGCTCCCAACCAAGCTCGCCGACATAGGTAATGCGCGAAGCACGGACCTTGGCATAGCCCAGTTCGATCTCGCGGCTGGTGGCAAAGGGAAAGGCCGCGTTGGACAGATCGTCGGGGCTCAATGATTGCAGGAAGTCCCGTGCATTTGGCCCCATCACACCGAGCATGGCTAAGCCAGAGCCGACATCGGTGAGCACCGCGTGGGCACCTTCGGGAATATTGCTTTTCAGGTGGTGGAAGTCGCGGACCTGAGAGGAGAAAGCGGTAACGACCATAAAGCAATCATCGGCCAGACGGGTGACGGTGAGGTCGGACTCGATCCCGCCGCGCCCGTTAAGCCACTGGGTATAGACAATTTTTCCGACCGGCACGGCGACGTTGGCCGCGCAAACCCGGTTGAGTACGGCCTCGGCGTCGCGGCCCTGCAGCAGGAACTTGGCGAACGAGGACTGATCGAGCAAGCCGACCCGCTGGCGCACCGCCATGTGCTCGGCCGCCGAATGCTCGAACCAGTTCTGACGCTTGAAGGAGTATTCGTAAACCGGCGCGACCCCATCAGGGGCGAACCAGTTGGCGCGTTCCCAGCCACCGACCTCACCGAAGCAGGCACCCTTGGCTTTCAGGCGGTCATGCAGGGGCGATGTGCGAACGCTGCGCGCCGTTTCCGGCTGGCGAAACGGCCAGTGCATGGCGTAAAGCAGCCCGAGACTTTCGACGGTGCGGTCATGCAGGTATTTGGCGTTGCCCTGAAACGGCAGATTGCGGCGGATATCGACATCCCATACATCCATCGGCGGGTGACCATCGACGATCCAGTCGGCGAGCACTTTGCCGGCCCCGCCGGAAGACTGAATGCCGGTCGAATTAAAACCGGCGGCGACGAAAAAGTTTTCCACTTCCGGCGTCGGGCCAAGCTGGAAACGGTCGTCGGGGGTGAAACTTTCCGGGCCGTTGAAGAACAGCTGGATGCCGACATTTTCCAAGGCCGGCAGGCGCTTCATGGCGGTTTCCAGAATCGGCTCGAAGTGATCGAAATCATCGGGCAATTGGGTGAAGGAGAAATCATCGGGGATGCCGCCCATGCTCGCCATGCCCCACGGCTTGGAGACCGGCTCGAAAGCGCCGAGCAGAAGCTTGCCGGCGTCTTCCTTGAAATAGGCGCAGTTGTCCGGGTCGCGCAGCACCGGCAGGCCCGGGGTCATGCCTTCGAAATTTTCGGTGACGATATAGAAATGTTCCGCCGCGTGCAGTGGCACGTTGGCCCCGGCCATAAGCCCGACCTGGCGGGCCCACATACCGGCGCAGTTGACGACAATCTCGGCCTTGATAGTGCCCTTGTCGGTGGACACCGCGCTTGCCCGGCCATTGTTTGTGTGAATGGCCGTTACCTTGGTGTTCTCAAAAATACTGGCCCCGGCGTTCTTCGCCCCACGGGCCAATGCCTGGGTCACATCGATGGGGTTGACCTTGCCGTCCTTGGGCAGGAAAACCGCACCGACCACATCATCAACGTTGATCAGCGGCCACTTACCTTGAGCCTCGGCGGCGGAAATGACCTCGACCTCAAGGCCGAAACAACGGGCCATGGAAGCGCCGCGCTTGAGTTCCTCGAAGCGGCCTTCGGTGGTCGCAAGGCTCAGGGAGCCATGTTGGGCGAAGCCCGTCGCCTGACCGGTTTCGGCTTCGAGTCCGGCGAACAGTTCGGCTGTGTACTGGGCCAGCTTGGTCAGGTTTTGCGTCGCCCGCAACTGGCCGACAAGCCCGGCGGCGTGCCAGGTGGTGCCCGAGGTCAACTGCTTGCGCTCCAGCAATACCACATCGTTCCAGCCGCGTTTGGTCAGATGATAAGCCAGCGAACAGCCGACGACACCGCCGCCGATAATGACGACCTGGGCCTGGGTTGGGAATTGTTTGATCATGTCGGAGCCTCGCTTGAAAGACAATTGGAAAGGCAATCATATAAATGAAAAAATGCGCCTCTCTGCAAGCGCCATCAGCATTTTTTCGTAAATAGTTTCCATTTGCATTGATCCTAATATGCGTTAAGAAGGGCGCGCTCTCCCAAGCCTCCAAAAAACTGGACCAGATACTCGTGATCAAGCCGACGCTTGCCGCCTTCGCTGACCGTCTTTCTTCCGCCGACTGGAAAGACACCGAGCTTCCGCCGTTCACGCCCGCGCGTCTCAAGACGGAAGTGCTTTCGGGGCTGACCGTCGCCTTGGCGCTTGTTCCCGAAGCCGTTGCCTTTGCCTTTGTCGCCGGTGTCCATCCGCTGGTCGGCCTGTACGCGGCCTTTATCGTCGGCCTGATTACCGCCCTTATCGGCGGCCGCCGGGGAATGATATCGGGGGCCACCGGGGCGCTTGCCGTCGTCATGGTGGCGTTGGTCGCCAACCACGGCGTTGAGTACCTGTTCGCGACGGTGGTATTGATGGGAATTATGCAAATCCTGGCCGGCATCTTCCATCTTGGCAAATTCATTCGCCTGGTCCCCCATCCAGTGATGCTGGGCTTCGTCAACGGCCTGGCCATTGTTATTTTCCTGGCCCAGTTGAGTCAGTTTCAAATTGCCGGGCCTGATGGCATCAAGGTCTGGATGAGCGGCATGCCGCTGGTCATTATGTTGGGGCTGGTCGCCCTGACCATGGCGATTATCTGGGTGATGCCGAAAATCACCATGGCCTTTCCGGCCCCACTGGCGGGTATCGGCATCGTCGCCGGCCTGGTCATTTTCTTTGGTATCGATGTGCCGCGCGTCGGCGATCTGGCCTCAATCAAAGGCGGCCTGCCGCTGTTCCACATCCCCATGGTTCCGCTGAACCTTGAGACGTTGAAGATTATCTTTCCCTTCGCCCTTATTCTCGCCGCCATCGGCCTGATCGAAAGTCTTTTGACCCTTAACCTGGTCAGCGAGATTACCAACAGACGCGGCGGCGCTTCCCAAGAGTGCATCGCTCAAGGGTTGGCCAATACGGTGACCGGGTTTTTCGGCGGTATGGGCGGCTGCGCGATGATCGGTCAGTCGATGATCAATGTTAAATCCGGCGGACGGACCCGGCTTTCCGGTATCTCGGCGGCTTTGTTCCTGCTGATATTTATTGTTTTTGCCTCATCCATGATCGAGCAAATTCCGCTGGCCGCCCTGGTCGGGGTTATGTTCATGGTGGTTATCGGAACCTTCGCCTGGCGCAGCCTGACGATTATGCGGCTCATTCCGCTGACCGACGTTTTGGTGATGTTGCTGGTGACAGTGGTGACGGTAATGACCGATCTGGCCATCGCCGTTATCGTCGGGGTTATTGTCTCGGCCTTGATCTATGCCTGGAACAACGCCAGACGTATCCACGCCCACACCGAGACGACTTCCGAAGGGACCAAGGTTTACGAAATCGAAGGGCCGCTGTTTTTCGGATCGACGGACGGATTTAATGAAATTTTCAGCCCCGAGAGCGATCCCGATCTGGTCATTGTCGACTTTATGAACAGCCGCGTCGTCGACCAATCGGCATTGCAGGCCATCGAGGCCCTGGCCTCGAAATATGAAGGCCTGGGCAAGACCCTGCAACTGCGCCACCTGTCGCACGACTGTCACCGGCTGCTGATCCGCGCCGGTCAGCTTATCGTCGATGCCGATGATGATCCGGACTACGGCATCGCCGTCGATTACTCGATCAAAACCGGAATCCTCGGTGGCGGTCATTAAGCCGACCGCGTGTGTTTAAGTCTTTTTCACCAACGCGCTGACATGCCAGCGACGCACTGACAGATTTTCCGCACGGCCTTTGACCAGGATGATTTCATCGTCCTTGAAGTTCGTCACCCCCGCCGCCATGACGGTGGCTGTATCGGCGACGATTTCCCCGGCGCTGGCTTGCGAACACAGTCTTGCCGACATATTGACGCTATCGCCGATAACCGTGAAGTCGCGGCGGGATTTAGGTCCCACCGCCCCGGAAATCACCTGGCCGGTATAGATGCCGATACCCAGGCCGCGCGCCAAAGATGCCCGGTTCACGGAATCCAAAATCGCTTTGGCTGCATCGATGGCGCGTTTTTCGGCGTTTTCGCCTTCGAAGCGCACGAGCAGCGCGTCGCCGATCATTTTGTCGACATCGCCACCGAAATGATCGATGATTTTCACCTGAATGGTCATCAGGTCGTTAAGGAAAAACACCACGCGCTCTGGTGAATTGTTTTCGGCGTAGCTGGTGAAGTCGCGTACGTCGGAATGAAACAGGGTGCAGGTGATCTTGCGCGACGGGATGTTTTCCAAGCCGCCAGCACTTTTTGCGGCATTGATGGCGCTTGAAGAAACGAACGTCTCCAGGCGATGGCTCAACTGGCCGATGGCTTCGGTACGCTGGTCGATATCACGTTGAGCACGGGCCACCAGCCCGCCTAGCACCAGCATCATCAGCAACTGCAAGACTAACGGCACGGTAATCGCCGGAACCGCCGTTTGGAACAGCAACGCATCAAGATAACCGACCTCTTCGTACAATTCAAAAATCGCGCGCATGTTGCCGTCTTGATCGAGATACGGGGAATAAATTTCATATGCCAAAGTGCCATCGCTCGCGGCCTTGCGGATCAAGGTGGGAGCACTGCTGACAATGACTTCGCGCAAGGACGCCGATGTTTCCAGGGTGCCAATGGTCACCGGATTGATGTCATAGATCACCATTCCGCGCAGATCGTAGGCCTTCAGGCCAATCAACTTTTGGCGCTCGACTTCTTCGGCAAAGACTTTCGCAAGAACCTCCAGATTGGTTTTCGTCGCATCACCCGAAAGAAAGGCCAGCCATGCATCGGGGGCGGCGTCCTTCATGGAATCAACGATCAATTCCGTGCGATTTTGCGCCTGCTCCAGATAGATATCCTGTGTCACCCGATCAAAGGCAAACCACAACAGGCCGCTGAGCACCACCATAAACAGGACAAGGATCGGAATGACCCGGGTATAATAATACCGCTTCAGCGGAAATGGTGCGCCGACGCTACTGGGTGGAGTGTTATGAAGCGATGACATTTTGATCACAGGAGGGTGGTTAATATGGTCGCGGACAATGCCATATTCGGGCAATTTTTAACATACCAAAATTGCAAAATAATGGCCCCGAAAGCGCCTTGCGGGCACGATCGGGGCTTTCTTTAGAAACACATTCAGTCTAGCTCAGTGGTCGGAACCGCGCTTGAAGTTGAATTCGGCACCTTGGCGAATGCCCGAGGGCCAGCGCGTCGTCATGGTTTTCAGGCGGGTGTAAAAACGCACCCCTTCCATGCCATGGATATGGTGATCGCCGAACAACGAGCGCTTCCATCCGCCGAAGCTGTGATAGGCGACGGGAACCGGAATTGGCACGTTGATGCCGATCATGCCGATTTTTGCACGGCTGGCGAAATCGCGGGCGGCGTCGCCGTCGCGGGTGAAGATGGCGGCACCGTTGCCGTATTCGTGATCGTTGACCAGGCCAAGCGCCTCGGCATAGTCCTTGGCGCGCACGACGCAGAGAACCGGGCCGAAAATCTCGTCCTTATAGATCGACATATCGGGAGTCACCCGGTCGAACAGGCAACCGCCGACGAAGTAACCGTTCTCGTAGCCTTGCAGGGAAATATCACGGCCATCGACGACCAGTTCGGCACCAGCGGCAACGCCGGCATCGACATAACCCTTGATTTTGACCTGGGCGTCGCGCGAGATAACCGGGCCCATTTCCGAGTCTTCATCGGAATAAGGGCCTACTTTAAGGGCCTGCACCTGCGGTGCCAGCTTGCCGACCAAGGTATCGGCGGTCTCCTCGCCAACACAAACGGCGACGGAAATCGCCATGCAGCGCTCGCCGGCCGAACCGTATCCGGCCCCCATCAGGGCGTCGGTGGCCTGATCCATATCGGCGTCGGGCATGACGACCATGTGGTTCTTGGCACCGCACAAGGCCTGCACCCGCTTGCCGTTGGCGCAACCGGTTTTGTAGATGTATTCACCAATGGCGGTCGAGCCGACAAAGCTAATGGCATCGACCAGCGGATCGGTAAGCAGCACATCGACGGCTTCCTTGTCACCATTGACGACGTTCAGGACACCGTCGGGAAGGCCCGCCTCGGTTGCCAGTTCGGCAATCCGGATGGCGACCGACGGGTCGCGTTCCGATGGCTTCAAAATGAAGGTATTGCCACAGGCCAGGGCCACCGGATACATCCACATGGGGACCATGGCGGGAAAGTTAAACGGCGTAATACCGGCGACGACACCGACAGGCTGGCGAATGGTGTAGCTATCGACATTGGTGCCGACGTTTTCGGAATACTCACCCTTCAGGGCTTGCGGAATGCCGCAGGCAAATTCGACGACTTCAATGCCGCGACCAAGCTCACCACGGGCGTCGGGCAGGGTTTTGCCATGTTCGGAGGACAGCAATTCAGCCAATTCGTCGGTATGTTCGATCAGCAGTTCGCGTAAGCGGAACAACACCTGGGTACGCCGCGCCGGGGGCGTTGCCGCCCAGCCCGGCAAGGCGGCGGCTGAAGAGGCAATGACCGCGCGGACTTCATCGGCGCTAGCCAGTGGAACCTGGGCCGTAACATCGCCGGTCGCCGGGTTGAAAACATCGCCCATGCGCCCGCTTTTGCCCGCGACTGCCTTACCATCGATAAAATGGTGGAGCATCTTCGTCATCTTGGTCTTTCTCCTTTAGAGGAATAATAAATTTTACAGATTTGCCAGGACATCGCGCAGGATGCCGCCGATGACATCGATATCGCTTTTTTCGGCAATCAATGGCGGCGCGATCAGGGCGCAGTCACCGGTGAATTTAGCATGAAGTCCCGATGCAAACATCTTTTTCATGGCCCTGGCACCAGCAACACCGGGAGCTTCGCCGATCGATATGTCGATACCGGCCAACATGCCGAAGCCGCGAATATCGGTGACAATTTCCAGGTCCTGCAAGTCATAAACCATATCGAGGAAGTATTCAGACATGGCCGCAGACTTGGCAAACAGGCCTTCTTTTTCATAAATGTCGAGGGTAGCCAAACCCGCCGCACACGACGCCGGGTTGCCCGAATAGGTGTAGCCGTGGAAAAACTCGACGGCACCGTCGGGTGCGGCATCAACGATGGTGTCGTAGATTTCATCTTTGACGGCGACCGCACCCATGGGCAGTACGCCGTTGGTCAACGCCTTGGCCATGGTGATGATGTCCGGGGTGACTCCGAAGACCTGGGAAGCGAACGGCTTGCCGAGACGGCCAAAGCCGCAAATGACTTCATCGAAGACGAGCAGGATGCCGTGGGCGTCGCAAATTTCACGCAGGCGCTCAAGGTAGCCTTTCGGCGGCACCAGGCAACCGGTCGAGCCGGCAATCGGTTCGACAAAACAGGCGGCGATGTTGCGTCCACCAAGCAACTGGGCGAAACGTTCCAGGTCTTCGGCCACTTCAGCACCGTGCTCGGGCTGGCCGCGAACAAAACGGGCCTCAGGCGTCCAGGTGTGGCGCATGTGGACGACGCCGGGCATGACGGAACCGAAAATCTCGCGGTTTTTCATCAATCCCGAAAGCGACGTGCCGCCGATGTTGACGCCGTGATAGGCGCGCTCGCGCGAGACAAACTTGGAACGATAGCCCTCGCCACGGGCACTGTGATAGGCCATGGCGATTTTCAGGGCGGTGTCGATGCTTTCGGAGCCTGAATTGGTGAAGAACACATGATTGAGACCATCGGGGGTCAGGGCCGCGACCCGGCTGGCCAGCTCGAAAGATGGTGGCGAGCCGATCTGGAAATGCGGGCTGTAATCGATTTCCATCAACTGGGCGGCAACGGCGTCGGCGATTTCCTTGCGGCCATGACCGGCGGCGCAACAGAACAAGCCCGACGCACCGTCGATAATGCGGTTACCCTTGTGATCGGTGTAGTACATGCCCTCGCCCTTGACGACGAGCCGGGGGTCGGCCTTGAAGTCACGGTTGGCGGTAAATGGCATCCAATGATTTTCCAGGCTGTTGGTGGTGTATTGCATTGGAAAGACTCCTGTTATGGCAACGATGGCTTTGGCCTATCGTAGCAGATAATTTCAATGATAAAAAAGGGCCGACGAACTTGTCCCCCTATGGCAAACACCGTAGTCTCTCTGGCGCATAAGACTGTAGTGCCAATTGACTTGTTTTGCCTAGGCCAATGCCATGCGTGACCAGCTTTTCCATCTTCGCCGCGCCGCCGGCACGAGCATTCAGGTGCAAATCCGCGAAATGCTGGTGTCCGCGATCCTAAGTGGCCAGATGCCCGGCGGCGACCCGCTGCCGTCAAGCCGCAAGATGGCGAAAATTCTTAAAGTTTCCAGGAACACCGTCGTCCTGGCTTATCAGGGGCTGGCCGATGACGGCTATCTGATCGCCAGGGAACGCAGCGGCTTTTATGTCGATGGCGATATCCTGACTGGTCACAGCAAAGTTCCGCAAGAAACAGCCACTGCCAGGGCCGACGCGCCAGACTGGCACAAACGCTTTGCCCTAAAGCCGTCGCAGGGGCGGCGCATCGACCGCCCGGCGGACTGGATGTCTTATCCCTACCCGTTCATTTTCGGACAGCTCGACCACACCCTGTTTCCACTGTCCGCCTGGCGCGAGTGTAACCGCCAAGCGCTCGGCACCAAGGAAATGGAAGCCTGGACCCGAGACGCCTACGGTGCCGACTATCCGATGCTGGTTGAACAAATTCGCACCCGGCTGCTGCCGCGCCGGGGCATCCGCGCCGATGACGATGAGATACTGATCACCATGGGGGCGCAAAATGCCCTTTACATGCTCGCCAGCCTGCTGATTTCAGAGACCACGACTGTCGCCCTTGAAGACCCCGGCTACCCCGACGCCCGCAATATTTTCCGCCTGAAGACCAGCCGCCTGAAAGCGATCACGGTCGATGACGGCGGCCTGCCGGTCAATCAGGCCCTTGATGATTGCGACTTGGTCTATGTCACCCCCAGCCACCAATATCCGACGACGGCGACGATGCCCATAGAGCGCCGCCATGCCTTGCTGAAGCGGGCAACGGAAAAAGATTTCCTGATTATCGAAGACGATTACGAACCCGAGGCAAGCTACGTCTCGGAGCCGACCCCGGCACTTAAATCCATGGATGACAACGACCGGGTGATCTATATCGGCAGCCTGTCAAAATCGCTGTTTCCGGGACTCAGGATCGGTTATCTGGTCGCCCCGAAAGCCTTCATAGCCGAGGCCAGGGCCTTGCGGAACCTGATCATGCGCCACCCGCCGACGAACAATCAGCGGACCACCGCGTTGTTCCTCTCGCAAGGCCATCACGACGCGCTGGTCCACCGCCTGCACCGGGCTTACCGGGCGCGTTGGGAGAAAATGAATGAAGCCCTGTCCCGGCACATTCCCCTGTCATCGAAGGCCCCGGCAATCGGCGGCACCAGCTTCTGGGTCAAAGGCCCCGATGGACTTGACGCCGACCGGCTTGCGCAGAGCGCCCTCGAACACGGCCTGATCATCGAGCCCGGCCGCATCAATTTCCTTAGAGAAGACGCCCCGAGCAACTATTTCAGGCTCGGCTTTTCGTCAATCCCAACAGAGCGAATCGAGCCCGGCATCAAACTGCTGGCCGCGCTTATTGATCGGCAAATGAGCTAGTTTTTTAAATCAGTCGATAGGCACTGTCAGGATTTTCAGGCCTGCGGCCCCGAAAACCAAGGCAAACACCGCTTCAAACCAGCGTCGAAGTTTCGTGTATCCCGCCGTGATCGCCGCATTTGAAAACAAAAGTGCGTAGCCATGAAAAATCAGAGCACTTTGAATTCCGACTGCGGCGATGACAATTGCGAGGACTTCTATCGAAGAGTTTGAGGGCACGCCGATGGAAAAAAGCGAGCCAAAAAAGAGCACAGCCTTCGGATTGGTAAGATGCAGCATCAGGCCTTTGGTATACGCCGCCCGCACTGATTGCACGGCAACGCCTTGTGCTTTTTCCCGCGCGGGGGTGAACGCCGAACGGGCGGATTTATAGGCCAGAAACAACAAATAGCTGGCCCCTAAATAACGCACCACTTCAAACGCCCAGGCGTTTGCCAGCATAAGTGCACCGAGCCCGAAAGCTGCGGAAATTGACCACATAAATGACCCCGAAGTGATCCCTGTTGCCAATGCCAGACCATAACGACGCCCCGAATTCATTGAAGTCCCCGCAATCGCCAACGTCGCCGGTCCGGGACTGGCCGCACCCAGGAATGCTGCCGCAAGAATAAAGGGAAGGTTTATTTCGTCGATCATCTGCGCACCGTCTCACACCCGCTAATACTGTTCAATAATGAAGTGTCGTCAGGAAGTCGGAAAGACGGTTCTTTTGCTGACCGTCCTGAGGGCAAAATTCGACTGAATGCGCAGGACGTTAGGCAACCGCGACAGGTAGAGGGTGTGGATGCGTTCATAGTCCGAAGCATCGGAAGCGGCGATCCTGAGCAGATAATCGAAGCCTCCGGCCATCAGGTAGCACTCCATGATTTCCGGACACGCGGCAACCGCCGCCTCGAAATCACCGAGATTCTTCTCACTTTGCGAGGTCAGGGAAACCTCGACAAAAATATTCGACGTTTTGCCGATGGCCGCCTGATTGACCAGCATCGTATAGCCTTCGATGATGCCGGATTCCTCCAACAGGCGGACCCTCCTGAGGCAGGCCGATGGCGACAGATGAATGCGTTCGGCCAGGTCCGCATTGGACAGGCGACCCTCCATTTGCAGGTTTTTCAAAATCGTCATATCTATGGCATCAAGTTTCATAATTCGCATATTATTCTATTAAATACCGATAAATCAAAATAATTCGCTTAAATATGCCTCTTTTTACACTCATTTTTGAAAGCACATGCGACGCCGTTGTTCCTACAATTGGTCGATTATTTATCAGCCGCATTTAAGGAGATTGTTATGTTAATTGGCGTTCCCAAAGAAATCAAAAACCACGAATACCGGGTCGGCATGACCCCCAATGCGGTCAGAGAACTCATCCACCACGGCCATAATGTGGTTGTCGAAACCAATGCCGGAACCGGCATCGGTATGGACGACGCCGCTTACGTGGCCGTCGGTGCCAAGGTGCTTGGATCGGCCGCCGAAGTCTTCGCCCAGGCCGACATGATCGTCAAGGTCAAGGAGCCCCAGCCGGTTGAATGCGCCATGCTGCGCGAAGGCCAGATCCTGTTCACATACCTGCACCTGGCCCCGGACCCCAAGCAGACCGAGCTTCTGGTCAAGTCCGGCTGTATCGCCATCGCCTATGAAACGGTAACCGACAAGAAAGGTGGCCTGCCACTGCTCGCCCCCATGTCGGAAGTCGCCGGACGCATGTCGATCCAGGCCGGGGCCACATGCCTGGAGAAAACCCACGGCGGTGCCGGAGTGCTTATGGGCGGAGTTCCCGGTGTCGCCCCTGCCGAAGTCGTCGTCATCGGCGGCGGTGTCGTCGGCACCAACGCGGTGATGATGGCCATGGGCATGGGTGCCCACGTTACCGTTCTGGATCGTTCCATCGACCGGCTGCGCGAACTGGATACGGAATTCGGATCACACCTGAACACCATTTATTCGACGGTCAATGCGATTGAGGAATATGTCCTGGGTGCCGACCTGGTCGTCGGTGCCGTGCTGGTTCCCGGTGCCGCAGCACCGAAGCTTGTCACCAAGGAGATGATCAAAAGCATGCGTCCGGGTTCCGTCGTCGTCGATGTCGCCATCGATCAGGGCGGTTGCTTTGAAACCAGCAAGGCGACGACCCACGCCGATCCCACGTATATTGTCGATGATGTCGTTCATTATTGTGTCGCCAATATGCCCGGCGGCGTCGCCCGGACCTCGACCTTCGCGCTGAACAACGCGACCCTGCCGTTCACCGTGGCGCTTGCCAATAAAGGTTACGCGCAAGCCTTGCGCGACGATGCGCATTTGCTTGCAGGCCTGAATGTCCACACCGGCAAAGTGACCTACAAAGCGGTTGCAGATGATCTTGGTTACGCTTATCAATCTGCTGAAGACGCAATTGGATAGTTTGACCTAGGGAGACACGAAGATGACCCACGCACCCAACTCGCTCGCCGCCAGAGATTTGGCCTATAGCTTACACCCCTATACCAATCTGGCCGTCCATCAGGAGCGAGGCCCCTTTGTTATCACCCGGGGCGAGGGCATCTACGTCTATGATGACCAGGACAATCAGTACATCGAGGGCCTTGCCGGCCTTTGGTGTACTGGCCTGGGGTTTAGCGAAAAGCGTTTGTTCGCGGCCGCCGCCAAGCAATTTGAACAGTTGCCGTTCTCGCACTCGTTTTCCCACCGGGCGACCATTCCGGCCATCGAGTTATCGGAGAAACTGATCGAAATCGCGCCGGGCGACTTATCCAAGGTCTATCTGGTCAATTCCGGGTCAGAAGCCGTCGATACCGCCATCAAGATGGCCTGGTACTATCACAACGCCACGGACAGGCCTGAAAAGAAGAAAATCATTTCGCGCAAGCGGGCCTACCACGGCGTTACCGTCGCCGCCGGTTCGCTGACCGCGCTGCCTTACGCCCAGGACGGCTTCGATCTACCCATCGACCGCTTCCTGCACACCGACACGCCGTGCTATTATCGCTATGGCCTTGAGGGCGAGAGCGAAGAAGACTTCGCCACCCGCCTGGCCGACAATCTCGACAAACAGATCGAAGCCGAAGGCCCGGACACCGTCGCCGCTTTCATCGCCGAACCGATCATGGGTGCCGGTGGCGTCATGCTGCCGCCGAAGACTTACTTCGAGAAAATCCAGAAAGTCCTGAAAAAGCACAGCGTCCTTATGATCGCCGATGAAGTCATCTGCGGCTTCGGGCGGACCGGCAAAATGTGGGGCTGCGACACCTATGGCATCAAGCCCGACCTGCTGACCTGCGCCAAGCAGTTGTCTTCGGCCTACCTGCCCATTGGTGCCGTGATGCTCACCGAGCCCGTCTACGAGGCCTTTGTCGAGCACAGCCGCAAGCTTGGCATCTTCGGCACCGGCAACACCTATGGCGGCCACCCGGTTTGTGCCGCCGTCGCCCTTGAGACCCTGAAAATTTACGAAGACGACGACATCCTCGGTCATGTTCGCAGCGTTTCGGTTAAATTTGCCGAACGCATGAAGGATCTCGCCAACCATCCGCTGGTTGGTGAAGCCCGTTACATCGGCTTGATAGGCGGCCTGGAAATCGTCGCCAACAAGGAAACCAAAGAGCAATTCCCGCCGGCAACCAAAGCCGCAGTGCAGATCGTCGAGAAGATTCTCGCCGAAAAATTGATCATAAGGCCCCTGCCCGGCGACGCCATCGGCATTTGCCCGCCGCTGATTGTCACCGAGGACGAAATCGACGAGATCTTCGACCGTATCAAGCGCGGCCTCGACAGCGCTCAGGAGGCCCTTGCTTAAGGCTTGTAAGGCAATCGACAGCTTCTTACATTAAGGCTTAACGTCTTTAATTACTGGTGAGAATGCTTGCGAATGGACGGCAATCCTAACCACACCAAGGCCCACATATTCATCGTCAATGATGAACGTGTGCATCGCGAGGAAATTCGCCTTGTCCTGGCCTCTCTGTTCAGGGTCAGCGCCTTCGATAGCAACGCCGCCGCCTTCGACGCCATGTTGACTGAGCGGCCGGATCTGGTCATCGTTGACGAACGCATGCTCAAGGGTGGCAAGGGCTGCCTGTTCGACAAACGCAAGCATGCCGACCTTAAATCCTTGCCGTTTATCGTCTCGGGGCACGACAGCGCCCAGCAATATCTTAGCGGTGAAGGGGCGCAAGCCGACAGCTTGCTGATCAGGCCATTTTCAAAAAACGCGATCCTGATACAGGTCTCGGATGCCCTCAGTTACGGCTTCGAACAAAAATGGCAAAACTTGCCGGAGCTTGAAAAGACGGCCCTTCAAAGCACTCTTGATGAATTCCAGGGTATTTCCAAGGCAATCCAGGAAGGGCGGCCCCTTGACCTGGAAGAAGCGAGTAAAAGCTGCGCACCGCTGGTCCAGTCGATCAACGATCAGAGCTTTCATGGCATCCTCGATAATATCCGCGGCCACCATAACTACACCTATGTTCATTCCCTCAGGGTCGCCACCTACCTGTCTATTTTCGGTCACGCAATCGGCATTCGCGATGACGATCTGCTGACCCTGGCCACCGGCGGCCTGCTCCATGATGTCGGCAAGATGGTGACGCCCCAGGAAGTCCTCAACAAAAGCTCGAAGCTCGACGATAATGAGTGGCTGTGCATGAAGCAACACGTCGAGAACTCATCGAAAGTCTATGATGAGATGCCCGACATAACCCATGGTATCCGTATCATCGGCGAGCAACATCACGAAAAGCTCGACGGCAGTGGTTATCCACTGGGCCTGAAGGGCAAGCAATTGAACGAACTGGCGCGGATGTCGGCAATTGTCGATATTTTCGGGGCGCTGACCGACGAGCGCTCCTATAAACCGGCGTTTCCACCGGAAATGGCCTTCGATATCCTATGCGAAATGACCAACCAGCTCGACCAGCGGCTGGTCAAAATCTTCCGCGAAGTCCTTAAGGGCCACGGAGAGCTTCCGGCCCAGACTTAATAATGTGGCGGCGGTGGTTCGCCCGCCCCCGGCGCGTCACTCGGTGCCGGTGCGTGGCTGGCTACTTTTTCTTCGAGCTCCTTGATTTTGTGGGTCATCCGTTCGATGGCGTGCCATTGCTTGGCCAACTCGTCGCTCAGGTCATGGACCATCACTTCCTGATGGGCCAGGGCCTCTTCGAGCTGGTTAATGCGGTCGCCCGGATCGTCTGTCATTCGCCACACCCATAATCCTTGGCGACGTGCGCCGGGAAATTAATGGTGGTGGATATTTTTGATATTTCGGTTGTCTGTCCCATATCTGTCCCGAGGCCCTGTCCGGTTACGGCAATTCACTTAAAAATCATCCGTAACGGCTTAGGCTCCTTGCCCGCCAGCGTCAAGAAAGAGTCGTCTTATGTGCCTTTCTTCGCAGGAAGGAGGTTTCTTCTATTGGCCAGATTGGTGACGTATCTAATGGCTTCATCAACCATTAAAAGGCATTCCGCGTCACGCCGACAGGATAGACAATTCTCATCGCCGTAGAAATAATTCAAGCAAACCGCCTTACGTATACCGTTGCGCACAACACGGTCTTCATTTTCGGTCACTGGCAACTTCCCCATTCTTCACGGCGGCAACACACCATGCAATTTACAGTGATTCTTAATATATTACTTTTACGGGAAATTTATGAATTCAGACACTGTCAGTTATGACAGTTTCTACAATCTCCTTTTGTATTTATCGTATGGATTATCTATTCCAGCCTCGACATGTCGTTGCAAAGGACTGAACGCGATGATCGGCTTGGCGCCTTAATACTTACACCAAGCCAGCCGCCGTTGGCTTTTCCCACTTCCCCGCCAGTATAAGGTTAGCCAGAATTGAACAGACAGGACACCCGCCTTAATTTAACAAAAAGACAATTGGAATGCCTGACGTGGAGCGCCGCCGGCAAGAGCTCGTTCGAGATCGGCCAAATCCTTGAAATATCGGAGCGCGGCGTTAATTGGCATTTTAACAATGCCATGAAGGCGCTCGGCTCGGTGTCCCGCATTCAGGCCGTCGCCAGGGCCGTTCACCTTGGCCTTATAAAAGTTGAGTACCTTAAACAGGGCAATCAGGGCTAGCCGGGAAATACGTCATCCAGGTGAGTCATAAAACGCCCGCATTGGTTTTCAAAGTCAGGGTTGCCAATGACGTTGTGGATGACGAACGACGGCAACGGTTCCATGCCGACGTACTGATGGGCCTTATGCATGGCGATGAGGGCCTCATCGACATCGAGGCCGCCATAAAAAGTCTCAAGGTCGTTGAACGCCTCCTCGGGCGCATTCCAGGTGGTTGACAGCATGTATGTCTTGCCGCCTAGCAAGCCGCCCGTCCCGTAAGGCGAGGCCTTGTCATAGAACACCTTGCGCGTATAGACGCTATCCATGTAGGCCTTGAGGATCGCCGGGCAGGCAAACCAGAAAACCGGAAACTGCAGGATGACGCAATCCGCCCACAGCCACTTTTCCTGTTCCTCTTGCCGCTCATAGCCATCCTCTACCATGGTCACGCGGACCGTGTGGCGCGAGCTCAGCACGGCAACGGCCTGTTCGACCAGGGAGCGATTGAAACGTCCTTCGGAGATATAGGTTTTTTGCGCTCCACAGACGATCAAGATATTAGCCATAACGATTCCTTAGATTGGATTACGTGTTTTGTTCGCTTGCTCGGGCCCGATAGGTCGTAATAATCGCGACACCGACAATCACAATGGCGCTGCCAAAGACTTCGAGCTGCGACAAACGCTCGCCCAGAAACAACATACTACCGGCAATGGACATGACCGGCAGCAGCAACAGGAATGGCATCACCTGGTTGACATTGTAAAGGCCCAGCAGGCGATACCAGATCGCATAACCAAGGGCGGTCATAATCAGCCCCATATAGATCACCACCCCCCAGCCGATCCAACCGGCGTTCTCGATAGCTTGCCACTGGCCGTCTTCGAATAGCCACGACGACAAAAACAGTTGTGGAGCGGCAAATACAGCGACCCAGGCGATCAGGGTGAAGCCGCCGACCTTACCACCCAGCCCCTTGATCATAATTTGCCCACCGGCCCAGACAGCGGCCCCGCTGGCGACCAGCAGGACCGGCAGCAATTCACCCATCATGCGTGGCTGTCCGGCGATCAACATGACTCCGGCGAAGGCCATGGACATGCCGATGGCGCGCCGCCAACCAAGATTTTCTTTCAGGAAAATCGCCGCAAACAGGGCCAAAAAGGGTGCCTCCAGTTGCACGACGATGACCGCCAGCGAGGCATCGATACCATCGAGCCCGGTAAACGTCAGACTGTACTGAATGGTCGCGCTGATCACCGAAATCCAGAAGATTCTCTGCATCATCCCCCACGGTGGCCTGACGAACCAGACCAGGGCAAGGGCCGTCACCGTGAAGCGGAACGCCATCAGCAAGATCGGCGGGAAGCTGACATAAACGAACGCCACCTTGGCCAGGGTAAAGCCAAGCCCCCAAAGAACCGGGACACAAATTGCCAGCATGATATCGACAGGTTTCACACCCTAGCTCCCTTGATCCTTAATTCTCCCCAAATGGCTTCTTAAACCAAGCTGGCGCACATAGCTAAAGAATTGCTTCGTTGCGTTTTCGCTCACCCGTTGACTTTGGTCAAAGAAGCCGAAACTGTGGCGTGTCATTAAATGAACCTGCCATATAATTTTGGAGCCACGCCATGGCACTGCTCGAATGGAAAGACGCTTTCAAGACCGGATTCGGGTCAATCGACTACGAACATGAAAATTTGATTTCCGCTATCAACGCCCTTTATAAAAAAGCCGAAGAAAACAGCGACAGCCAGGAAATGGCCCGCACGATTGGCGAAATCCACGCCCTGATCGAGGCTCATTTCGCCCTCGAAGAAAAGATCATGCGGGACCAACGCTATCCCGCCTACAGGGAACACAAAGACGATCACGACCGCCTGCTCGATGAAATTCTCGATATCATGGATGCTTTGGCGAGCGGCACGGGCACCGCCGAAACCCTGGGCAGCCGCCTGCACGGATGGTTTGGGACGCACTTCGCAACTCTCGACCGGGATTTACACGCCATGAATGGGGGCTAATCAGCCTGCCCTTGCGAGAAGGTTATTTGACCATCGGCGTTGCTAAAGCCGATCACCAGAATACCCGCGGCTTTCAAATCGACGGGCGTTTGGCCCGTATAATCATATTCTTCCCGCGTTTCCCCACCTTCGTCGCGGATACGCACGATCACCCGGTGAGGCCCGGCGCTGACCGGAAATTTTTCGTAGAAGCTCGAATGACCATCCCTGGCCTGTCCGGCCGGTATGGAAACCCCATGAAACACCTGGACCCCGTCGATACTTAAATCGACCACCAACGGCCAGCGTTCGCGCGAACAAGACATCGGGGCGCGCATGTTAGGTGCCAGTTTGAGCAATTCTTCGCGGCTCCGCTTGTGGCATTGCTCTTTACGCTGCGGTGGATGGGTGAAGCTGAGCCTGACTTCAGCCGTTCCCGGCTGGTTCACCCGATAGCTCGGCGCACTCGAGAAATAGCCGATGGCGATGGCAAAGACGAGAAACGTCAGCGCCTGCCCCAACCACTGCAAAGGTGTATGGCGGCGCTGGGATTTATCGAGCCCGGCCTTGGCCATCTTGGCGTGTTGTTCGGCGGCATCCCGCTTTTCATGATCTTTGCGCAGCTTAATATTGGCCCGCGTTTCCGCCGACGGGTTAATCAGTTCCTTAAGCCCCAGTTGATACAGAACGAACAGGAAGATCGGCCCGAAGACAAACAGTGGGACGATATAGAAGATCGGAAAATTCGGGCTCAAGCCGAAAAACGCGTTCATTGCGCTCATCTCTCTTCCTCCGGATCTTCAATGGCTTTCAGCGTCTCCCTGAAGCGTCCGATTTCAGACTTCAGGGCATCCTGCTCAACGCGTGCCGCCCAGAATACGCCGAGGCGACGGCGGTCGACGCGCTTGCGCAAATAAGGGTCGCGAACCCCGGCGATGCGTTCTTCCATCCAATTATTGCCGAGGCGCGCGAAACAATCGCATTCCTGACAGCCGGTAATCAGCACACCAGAGACACCGCCACGGCTTAAGGCAAAGTCGATAAATGACGGCGGCAGCATGCCGATACACGGCAGGCTGAGCCCGCCGACACCGGCACCGGTGACCGCTTTTATATCGACCCCGTGATCGCAGCCGACGACGAGCACCCCATCCGGTCCGGCCTGAGCGGACACCTTGATGGCTTTTTCGCGCATCGCCTTGAACCCGAAGTCCGGCAGATCGATACCGGTGATCATCTCTTCGTCATGGCGGAACGGCGTCGATACCGGGCACGAGGCGACACAGATTCCGCAACTCGTACAATGCGATGCATCGACGACGGCCTGGCGCTCGAATGGCAGCCCATCGGTTCGCGGTTCCATACTGATCGCCCCGAACGGACAGTCGGCGAAACAACGCGAGCAGCCATTGCATTTTTCAAGATGGACCTCGGCCGGTTTCGGGTTCCTGAGCGGCGGTAACCACGGCATCGCCGCAACAATAATTGAAAGGCCGACGGCAAGCACCCACAGCGGCCCCGCCCCCCATTGATCGAAGACCGGATAAAACATCATGTAGAACCAGTCCAGGTTGAGGTCCATCGGGATGGTCGCAAGGTCGGCCGGGCCATGACTGGTTGCCGGCCAGGCCAGCGACAAGACCACAAACATGACAAGCGAGCCTAGCGCCAGTCCGCGCGGCGGGTTGAGTTTCGGCTGGCTGACGCGCATCACATGGATCCACATGACGAACAGCAAAAACAACGGCCCGAAGATGTGCATGAACACCAGCAATGTGAAGAAGCGGTCGGTCAGACTGCCCGGCGACATGAAATTGCTGGCCACCGGTTCACCGAAAATACCGAGCCAGTCGATCCATTCCATGGAACCGATAGCGACGTATTGCGCCAACATGTCCCAGACCAGCCAGTAGCCGCTGATTCCGGAAATAAACAACAGCCAGATGATCGGCACCCCGGTAAACCAGGTAAACCAGCGCACGTCACGGTATCGGTCCATGATGAACTCACGGCTTAAATGGACCACCATGGTGACCACCATGGCGTCCGAAGAATACCTGTGCAGGCTGCGGATGATGCCATTTATACGCCACGGCCCGTTGGTCATCGCCTCCACCGACTGGTAGGCGCTGCCGACGGTCGTATCGAACAGGATATAGACGTAGATGCCGCTGGCGGCGACAATCCAGTAATAGAAGAACGTCAACGTTCCCATCTGTCTGAGCGGGTTCCAGGCCGGGCCGAAGGGGCGGTCGAACATCGCTTCTAAATGCAAAAGTCCGTTCTGTAGTCTATGGCGCACAGATAACTGCAAGGGGGAGACTCCGAAGATTACAGGTCATAACAGATTAATGACGGCAGCCACGCCGGTCCACCTTGACGGGGGTCAAGGGTCACTTTTTAAGTCAAATGATGGCGGGCCGGAGGCTTGGCCGCCTGTTGTTTCAGCGCCACTTGGCGGCGGCGGAAAATACGCCACCACTCGCGCACCACAAAAACCCCCATACCGCCGACGATCAGGGTCCCGACGATGAGCTGAATGAAGATCGAATAGTCGAATCTGTAGCGGTCGGCGGCGGGATCATAGATGGTGCAGAACAGGCGCACCTTTTTGATCAGGTCGCCAATACTGGCGAACGGGACGGGGGTCCCGAATACCAGTTCTTTCAAAGGCTCGACGAGCAAGGGTATATCAAAGTTCTGACCGTAAATCTGCCGGTAAACCTTGCCCCCGGCGTCGAGCACCGTGACCTGTGAGAGGTGATCGAAGCCCTTGGGGGAACGATAATAAATAAAGCCCAATTCATCCGAAACCGCCAGCGTCGTTGGCAAGTCGGAGCTGAGGAACTTCCAGCCGGAAAAATCAATGTCTTGCTGGTCGGCAAAATAAGACATCCTATCCGGGCTATCGGCAGCGGCATCGAAACCGATGGAAATGACGTTGAAGCTGTCATCATCCAGGGCGTCACGGGCAACCGCCGTGGCTTCGGCCAGGGTCTGGGTAATCACCGGACAACTGTCGCGACAACTGGTGTAGATAAAACTGACGACCAGCGGCTTGCCGAGGAAATCCGCGACCCGAACCGTCTCGCCGTGACTGTCGATAAAGCTATAGTTAGCGAGGGTGCGGCCGATCGCTGCCTGACTGAATTGCAACGCCTGTTCGGGGGTAAAATCGGATTTGTCAGTGTCAGCCACCGCAGCAGTGGTCAATGACAACGCCAACGCCCCAATGGCCGCAAAAATGGATAGATATTTATTCATTAAGGAAATATGCGCCTTACGAAAAAAAGAACGGGCGGGCGACCCGAAAGTCGCCCGCCCGCGATGGATTAGCTCAGTCCCCACACACTGGAGAGATACTTCCAGTTTACGAAGTAGTAGAGAACGAACGAAGCCAGGAAGATCAACGCCAACACGAAGGTTCCAGGAACCTCCATGGTGCCGGCACTGCCATAACTGGTGGCTGCACCGCTGACCGAAGGAGCGGCAGGTGCCTCTTCTGCGGCTGCCGTTGCCGGAGCGTGTACTTTGGCTTTGCCCCACAGGATCGTCCCGACCATGTTGAGGATAAAGATTGCCGCGCCGATACTTCCGATCACGGCGGCGACACCGTTCAACCCCATCATCAGGTTGGCCGCTGCCGGGAAGTCATAGCCCAGCGTTGCGTCGGCAAAGGTCATATCCCAATGCCTGCGTGGTACGCCGAGTGTCCCGGCGCCCATCATGAAGGTGGCAACCAAACCCATGCCAAGGCCGAATAGATACGGCTGCCATTTGGCAAGGCCCGGGAACACCAGTTCCTTCTGCCACAACGTCGGCACCAGCCAGTAAGACATGGCCATAAAGGCCAGCGTCGTACCGACCACCACCGTGCCATGGAAGTGTCCAGGAACGTAGAGGGTGTTGTGGGTAATGATGTTGAGCTGCTCTGAGCCCATCATAACGCCGGTAATACCGCCGAGGAAGCCGAACAGAACCACCGACAAGGCCATACCCGAAAACACCGGATTGCCCCATGGTGCCTTGCGCAACCACTCGAACAGGCCCTTGTTGTAGCCTTTCTTGCGTTGTGCCGCCTCGATGGCACCGGGAACCGTCAGTCCATGGATCATCGAACCCAATACCGCCAGATAAAGCGCATACGAGGTGTTGAAGATTTTCCATTCCGAACTAATGCCGGGGTCGACAAGAAGATGATGGGCACTGGCCAATTGCAGGAACAGGATATAGAGCAGGAACGCCCCGCGGCTGACCTTTTCGCTAAGCGGTTTGGCACCAAACAGGATCGCCGCTATCGCGTACCAGATGGAAATCTGGGCGACAACATTGATCTGCTGCGAGGAGTGACCCATGCCCCACCAGATAACCCGGTACATCAGGGTATCGATAGAGGCGATAAGATCCATCGACCACAACCACGTCGGGATCAGGATAATGGCCCCCGAAAGGATCGTGAACACGGCAATAATCGCCGCAGTCATGGCCCCGAAGGTGACCAAAGGAAGCGACCCTTCGTAGGCTTTTTCCTTTTTAGCCGTAATGATCGTGGCGAAGAACACCAGGCAACCGAGCAGTGCGCCGACGGCGAACAAAAGGATACCCAGATAGAATTCCTGCGCCGCTTTCATTGGCGGATAGGATGTGAACATCACCGAAGATTCACCGCTTAAGACGGCAACGTTGGTAATTGCCGCGCCGATCAGCATCATCCAAAAGGCCACCCAGGCGACCTTGGGCAAGACCAACCGCGCATTGAGAAGAACCGTCGCACAGAAATATATCAACGCAATTTCGAAGAAAATGATCCACACCAGCAAGACGTCCAGACCGTGCGCCGTCAGCGCCAGGTAGAACAGATCGGCTGGAAGCAGGTGAACCGCCGGCCAGCGCGTCAGCGCCACCATCAAGCCGAACAGGCCACCAACCAAAAGAAAAACAACCGCCGCTACGGCATTCCACTTGATCAGCTTGTCGGCGGCAAGATCGATTTTAAAGCCCGTGTCCGGGCATGTTCTAAATTCTGCCATGATCGCCTCCCTATTTATCCGTTACGTAGATCTTGCCAACCATGGTGTGGTGGCCGATCCCGCAGAATTCATTACAAATCACACCAAACTCGCCGGAGCTTGTCGGTTTGACGGTGAAAATCATCTCGTAGTCTGGATGAACCTGAATATTGATGTTCTCAGGCAACAGCGACCAGCCGTGCATCCAATCCAAGGACGATAAGTGAAAGCGATAAGACTGGCCTTTTTGCAGCTCAACGATCGGCCACCATTCCCAGGTCCGGCCAAGCATGTAAACATCGCCGCCAGCGGGGGGCCGGACGACAGGAATGCCGGTCTCGCCTTCCTCGCGGATGGTGTACTTGGCCGCCCAGGCTTCGACTTTTTCGCCATAGACTTCCGGCTTGACCTTGTAAGCCTCGTTAGACAGGTTCTGTTCGCCCGAGATATGCCAATATGGCATCATAAAAAACATCACCAAGGCCCAGATAAAGGCGATAGTGACCCATAGAACTTCTGTTTTTTCTATGGGGGTGTTCCACCAAACCCGTTGTTCGGGAGGAAAAATAGACATAATTAATAGTCCCCTCTGCTGTTGTTTTATTGTCCCAACGGGATGGCAATAACTTCCATCACACCCCATAAAATATAAAAGACCATCGGCGAGATAATGCCGATCGCCAGCAACACTAATGGGCTATCCAGTAACTGTTGCATGAATGGAATTTTTTCGTCCGTTCCACCCCCCGCTTGCGGAGGCGTCGCGGGACCGCTATCAAAATCGCTCATAAGTCCCCTCTCCTTCTTTCATTTTGATCGTCCTCGACCACGCAAAAGCGCGTCCTAGCTTGCTCTAATCAGCCATGATAGTTAATTTCCTGCCTTAACCAAAGTCAAATGGGTCATCTTTAATTTTTTCGACCATAATCCATTATTGATCATCGCAACTAACTAATCCTTGCCTTTGCGGCTGCCAACGGGCAAACAAAGGAAAGCCGGAACAAATGCCCTAAAGACCCTGAGCGTCGCTCAACAAAGCGCTCTTGAAGGAGAATCCAGACAGTGCCGTCAGTGCCCGTCGACGACGAAACCAAGACAGCCGAAAGCGAAAGCGCGGACATAGAAGTCCGTGCGCCCAAGCTCAGGGTCGTCGAATACGCCCTGCTGCTGAAACCCAGGGTGATGTCGCTGGTCGTCTTCACCGCCTGGACCGGCATGATGATGGCACCGGGTTCCATCGATCCACTGACCGGGGCCATCGCCATTATCTGCATCGCCATCGCCGCAGGTGCTTCGGGGGCGATCAACATGTGGTATGACCGCGATATCGACCTGATCATGACGCGGACCCAACAACGACCGCTGCCCGCCGGCCACCTGGAACCGCTCGAAGCGCTCGGTTTCGGCATCTTCCTGTCGGTTGCCTCGGTCGCTATGATGGGGATATTCGTCAACGTCGCCGCCGCCGGTTGGCTGATGACGACCATCGTCTATTACGTTTTCATCTACACCATCTGGCTGAAACGGCGAACCCCGCAAAACATCGTCATCGGCGGTGCCGCCGGTGCCTTCCCGCCGATGATCGGCTGGATCGCCGTGACCGGCGGAGTCGAGCCCAATACATGGATTCTGTTCCTGATCATTTTCCTGTGGACGCCACCGCACACCTGGGCACTGGCGCTCTTTAGAAGCGGCGATTACGAGGCCGCCGGGGTACCGATGATGCCGGTCGTCGTCGGCCACCACAAAACCGCGATTCAGATGCTACTTTACACATTGGCGCTTATTCCGGTGACGTTGCTGCCGACGATCCTGGGGCTTTCAGGGCGGGTTTATATGACCGCAGCAATCGTTCTCGGGCTCGGCATGTTGCGCCACGCGATCATCGTGCTGAAGGACGACGACATTAAAAAAGCCCGCTCGATGTTCTTTTTCTCGATTCTTTATCTGTTTATGATCTTCGTCTTCCTGCTCATCGACAAGGGCCTGATACTGTGGCTGCCGCAATACTTCACTCTTTAAGCCAATGAGCGCCTCCGCCTACCAAAAACTGGAGCAACGTTTCCGCCGCATCCTGATTCTTGGCGATGCCGAGGAAGCCTTGCAATGGGACTACGCGACGATGATGCCCGCCGGTGGCGGTCCTGGTCGGGGTGAGCAGCTGGCCGAATTGAGCGGCGTCTGCCACGGCCTGCTCAGCGCCACCGAAACCGGAGATTTGCTGGGAGAGGCCGCCGCTTGCGACAACCTGAATGACTGGCAATCGGCCAACCTAAAAGCAATGCAGCGCAAATGGGCGCACGCTACGGCATTGCCCGAAGACCTGGTGGTGGCATTTTCAAAAGCCTCTACAGCTTGCGAGAGCGTCTGGCGCACGGCCCGCGCCGAAAATGATTTTGCCGCCGTGCTGCCGCATATGGAGGCCCTGTTGGCGCTGGTCCGCGAACGGGCAATGGCAAAATCCGAAAAGCTTGGGCTTAGCCTCTATGACGCACTGCTTGATGAGTTCGAGCCGGGCGGCCGCAGCGCCGATATCGACGTCCGCTTCGCCGAACTGGAAGTTTTCCTGCCGGGATTCTTAAACCAGGTCCTGGAAAAGCAGAAAACCAACCCGGCCCCGGCCATGCCGGGAGGCCCGTTCGCCGCAGACAAACAGCACCAACTCGGCCTGCAACTGATGACGGCGCTGGGCTTCGACTTTAACCATGGGCGTCTCGACGTCAGCCTGCATCCGTTTTGCGGCGGCACCCCGGACGATGTCCGCCTCACCACCCGTTTCGACGAGGTCGATTTTTCCTCGGCGATCATGGGCGTCCTGCATGAGACCGGCCACGGCCTGTATGAACGCGGCCTGCCTGCGGACTGGCGTTATCAGCCGGTCGGTCAAGCCCTGGGCATGGCCACCCACGAAAGCCAGTCGCTGCTGATCGAGATGCAAATGAGCCGCTCGCGCGGGTTCCTGGAATTCGCCGCCCCGCTGATGCGTGCGGCCTTCGACGGGTCCGGCCCGGCCTGGGACGCAGAAAACCTGTATCGCAACCTGACCCGCGTCGAACCGGGCTTTATCCGGGTCGATGCCGACGAAGTCACCTATCCGCTGCACGTCATTGCCCGCTACCGCCTGGAAAAGCTGATGATCGCCGGCGACTTGCCCCTGGCCGACCTGCCCGCGGCCTGGAACGCGGAAATACAAAGCCTGCTCGGCATTACTCCGCCTAACGACCGCGAGGGCTGCCTGCAGGACATCCACTGGTATGACGGTGCCTGGGGCTATTTCCCGACCTACACCCTGGGGGCGCTGATGGCGGCGCAGTTGTTTGCGGCGGCGCGGCAAGACGCGCCCGAAATATCCGCCGGTATTGCCAATGGCGACTTCAAGCCGCTATCGCTGTGGCTGGTTAAAAATGTTCATTCCCTGGGCTCCTCCCTAAGCGCCGAGAAGATGCTTGAACAGGCAACTGGACGCGGCCTCGACGCAAGCGCCTTTATGAGACACCTGAAGACTCGGTATCTGGCTTGAATGCCAGCGCCGCCGGGTATAGGTTGTGCCGCTTGAAAGCGGAGATATCCATTTGAAATACGTCAGCACCCGGGGTCAGGCCCCTACTTTGGAATTCGACGACGTGCTGCTCACCGGCCTCGCCCGCGACGGCGGCTTGTATGTGCCAGAATTCTGGCCCAGCTTCACGCCTGACGATATTGCCGGGCTAAAGGATTTAAGCTACTGCGAAACCGCCTTTCACATCATCCGCCCGTTCACAGACGGTGCCATTGGCGATGATGATCTGGGCCAACTGATCATTGACGCCTATGCCGGATTCGACGACCCAGACGTCGCCCCGCTTAAACAACTGGGCGACAACGAATGGCTGATGGAACTTTTTCACGGCCCCACCCTGGCCTTTAAAGATGTCGCCATGCAGTTCCTCGGCCGCATTTTCGATTATGTCCTGAGCAAGCGCGGCCAGCGGGTGACCATCGTCGGTGCCACTTCGGGCGATACCGGATCGGCGGCCATTGAGGCCTGCCGCGGCCGCGACGCCATCGAAATCTTCATCCTGCACCCGGAAGGCCGGGTTTCCGACGTCCAGCGCCGCCAGATGACGACGGTTAGTGATCCCAATGTGCACAACATCGCCATCAAGGGCACGTTTGACGATTGCCAGAACATGGTCAAGGCGATGTTCAACGACGTAGCCTTCCGTGACAGAAACACCCTTTCGGCGGTCAACTCCATCAACTGGGTGCGGGTGATGGCGCAGAGCGTCTATTACTTCTACGCTGCGGCAAAGCTGGGTGCGCCGGAGCGACCGATTTCCTTCGCCGTGCCGACGGGAAACTTTGGCAATGTCTTCGCCGGGTACGGGGCCAGCCGCATGGGCCTGAATATCGAACAGCTGATTATCGGCTCCAACAGCAACGACATCCTGACCCGCTTCTTCGAAAGTGGCAGCATGAAGATGACCGGCGTCCACCCGACCACCAGCCCGAGCATGGATATCCAGATTTCCAGCAATTTTGAGCGACTTTTATTTGAACTTTACGGCCGCGATGGCAATATAATCAGGGACATGATGAATACTTTCAAAGACACCGGCAGCTTTAGCGTTGGCGTTAAGCAAATGCACCAGGCCCTGGAGCTGTTCAGCGCCGCCCGTTACAGCGACGATGAAGTGAGCGAAACCATCGCCCGGGTGTTGGCCGAAAACGATCTGCTTCTCGACCCCCATTCGGCCATCGGCGTCGCCGCCGGACGGGCAAGGCGCGAGAATTTACAAACCCCTCTTGTCGCCTTGGCGACGGCCCATCCGGCCAAATTTCCCGATGCCGTCAAGGCGGCCAGCGGCCAGCATCCGACTTTACCGGATAAACTCTCCGGGCTGTTTGAACGCGCCGAGCATTTCAGCGTTCTCGATAATGACGTCGCCCAGGTTCAGGACTTTATCGAAGCCCACCGCACCGATGGAGCCGCCTGATGGAAATCAGAACGACAACGCTTGATAACGGCTTGCGCGTGGTTTCCGACCCCATGGCGACGGTCGAGTCGGTCTCCCTCGGTGTCTGGGTCGGCGTCGGCACCCGCCACGAGAAGAAGGAAATGAACGGTGTTTCGCACCTGCTCGAACACATGGCCTTCAAGGGCACGCGCAGGCGGACGGCAACCGCCATCGCCGAGGAAATCGAAGCCGTCGGCGGCCATATCAACGCCTACACGACCCGCGAAAGCACGGCCTACTACGTTCGTGTCCTGAAAGAAGACGTGGCCCTGGGCGTCGATCTGATCGGCGATATCCTGCAACATTCGACCATGGAGGCCGAGGAGCTGGAGCGCGAGCGCACGGTCATCCTGCAGGAAATTAATCAGGCCCAGGATACCCCCGACGATGTCGTCTTCGACAATTTCCAGGAAGCCGCCTACCCGGACCAGCCCCTGGGCCGCCAGGTATTGGGCGACGCCGGGATCGTCGGTGCCATGGATCGCGAGACTATCATGGGTTACATGAGCGCCAACTATAACGCCGGCTCCATGATCCTGGCCGCAGCCGGACGGATCGATCACGACCAGTTGGTCGGCCTCGCCGGTGACGCCTTCGCGAACTTGCCGCAAGGTCCCGTGAGCGCGCACGAGGAGGCCCGTTACACCGGTGGCCAAAGCGTCGTCGAACGCCCGTTAGAACAGGCCCACCTGCTTCTCGGTTTCGAAGGCGTCGGCTACAGCGATCCGGATTTCTACACCGTCGCTGTCCTATCGACCCTGTTTGGTGGCGGCATGTCGTCCCGCCTGTTTCAGGAAATCCGCGAGAAGCGCGGCCTTGTCTATTCGATCTATTCCTTCGGATCGAGCTATGCCGATGGCGGCCTGTTCGGCATTTATGCCGGCACTGGAGAAGAAGAGACAGCCGAATTGATCCCGCTGATCTGCGATGAAATCCGCAAAATGACCGACAACGTCGGCAGCGATGAGCTCAACCGCGCCCGCGCCCAGATCAAGGCATCGATCCTGATGGGCCTGGAAAGCTCGTCATCGCGCTGCGAGCAACTGGCCCGCCAGATGATGGTTTTTGGTCGTCCGCTGTCGACCGAAGAAACCGTCGCCCATATCGAAGCCGTCGACGCCGATGCCATCTTGCGGGTCGCCCGGCGCATCTTCGCAAGCCCCCTGACACTGACCGCCCTGGGTCCCGTCTCGAAACTTGAGACCTACGAGCAGATCCAGAAGCGTCTCGACTAAGGCGTTAGCTGAACGCTTCGACGGCCAATTCTTCTTCTACGTTTATGATTTCATGATTTTTCAGGCGTGGCCAGCGGTGTCCGAGAGCATCTGCGGGTCGATGCCTATTTTGGCCATGGCCTGGGACCATTTGCAGCCCAGGTCTTCGCCGAACACCAGTTCCTCGTCGGCATCGACGTTGAGCCAGCCGTTACTGAGGATTTCCGCGTCGAGCTGTTCCGGCCCCCAACCGGCGTAGCCCAAGGCCAGCATACAGCGGCGCGGGCCGAAACCGTCGGCGATGGCGCGCAGGATGTCGAGGGTCGCCGTCAACGCCACGCCTTCATCGACGACCAGGGTCGCCTCGCGAATGTAATCCGGGCTGTGCAGGACGAAACCGCGCGACATCTCGACGGGTCCGCCCGACTGGATATCGATGCAACCGGCACCGCTGCAACCGGAAATACCCAATTGCTCGAGCAGGTCGGGGAAGGAGATGGCGTCAAACGGCTTGTTGACGATCAGGCCCATGGCCCCGTCGGAACTGTGGGCGCAAATAAAGATGACGGCCTTCTCGAAGCGGGGGTCTGCCATACCCGGCATGGCAACGAGAAGTTGCCCTGAAAGTGAATTTTCGATGTCCTCGCGATAGGCCATTGCTCGAATACTTTCTATCGGTTTCTGTCGCCCCGATTTCTCCTATAATGCCACAACTGGCCCCTAAAAACAAATCACTTCCGCCCGATAAGCCCTATTGATAGCCATAATTTGGTCATAAAGGCCGCCTATTTCAAGTCTCCTATCGTGCCCTCAACAGTCCGTGATCAAGGCTATCTTTCGCTTCGCTAAAACTTAAAAAAGGGTATGATCCGCGGCCATGAAAAAGATTTCCCATATCATCCGATTCACTGTCGCCGCGTGCGCCCTGTCACTACTCGGCATTTTCCCGGCCACGGCCCAGGCCGTCAGCGCCTCCTCGGAAACGATTGTCACCGATCACACCACCGTGCGCCTGATCGCCGCCAGCGCAGCGGTCGGCAATACCGAAAGCCTGAAACTGGGCCTGCATTTCACCTTGAAGCCGGGCTGGAAAGTCTACTGGCGCAGCCCCGGCGACGCCGGCTACCCGCCTTCCATCGACTGGGCCGGATCGCAAAATGTCGGCGCGAGCGAGATGCTGTGGCCGGTGCCGCACCGCTTTTCCGTACTTGGTCTCGAGACCCTTGGCTACAAGGGCGAAGTCGTCTATCCGATCACCCTGAACCCGACGACCCCCGGCCAGCCGATCAGCGCCGTAGCCAATGTGGATTACCTGACGTGCAGCGAAATCTGCGTTCCCTATCAGGCCAAGCTGACGCTGAATTTACCGGCAGGCCCGGCGAACCCGAGCGCCTTCGCCCACCTGATCAACCGCTTCGCCGTGCAGGTCCCCGGCGACGGGACCAATCACGGCCTGTCGCTGGACAAACTCGAGGTTCTTGGCGGCGGCAAGGAAACCCTGCTGCGGCTGACCCTTAGCGCCAAGACGCCTTTCATTGCGCCGGACGCTTTTTTCGAGGGGCCGGATATCCTGGCCTTCGACAAACCGACGGTGCGCCTGACCGACAATGCCCTGGGCGCGGTGTTGAGCGCCAAGGTTTATGGCGGCGAAGACTTGCCCGCACCAGGCTTGCTGAACGTCAAGCTGGCGGTGACGCTGAGCGACGGTGCGCGTTCGGCGACCCGCAGCATGATTGTCGAACAAGGAGTCGGTAGTGCGGCGGCGGCAAGCGATATGTCGCTGGCGCTGATTCTCGGCCTGGCCGTCCTTGGTGGTCTGATCCTCAACCTGATGCCCTGCGTGTTGCCGGTCCTGTCGATCAAACTGCTCAGCATCGTCGGCCATGGCGGCGGCCAGCGCCGCCGGGTGCAAGCCAGTTTCATCGCCTCCGCCGCGGGCATCGTTTTTGCCTTCCTGGTGTTGGCGAGCGCCCTGTTTGTCTTGAAAAACGTCGGCATGACCATCGGCTGGGGCATTCAATTCCAGCAGCCATGGTTCCTCATCGCCATGACCCTGATTATCACCTTGTTCGCCTGCAATCTTTGGGGACTGTATGAATTTCGCCTGCCGGGCTGGCTCGGCGACCTTGGCGCACGCACCGCCCATGTCCATGGTATCGGCGGCGATTTCCTGACCGGTTGCTTCGCGACACTGCTGGCGACGCCGTGCTCCGCGCCGTTCCTGGGCACCGCCGTCGGCTTCGCCCTGGCCCGTGACGGAGTCGATATTTTTGCCGTTTTCGCCGCCGTAGGGCTCGGACTTGCCGCGCCCTACCTGCTGATCGCCCTGCTGCCGGGACTGGCGACCCGCCTGCCCAAACCGGGCTACTGGATGGTGATCTTGCGCAGGATCATGGGATTCGCCCTGGCCGCCACCGGCATCTGGCTGGTCAGCGTACTTTCCGGGGTCATCGGCGCGAGTGCCAGTGCCATCGTCGGCCTGTTGATGATCGGCGTCATTGCAGTCGTCTTCCTGGGGTCGCGCATGGACAAGCTGTGGCTGATCGGCGGCAGCGGCGTCGCCGTCATGGCGCTGCTCGCCTTCGCCGCCCCGACGCTCATCCCTAACGCCTCGCCGGGGGCGCGGATACTCGATAAGGACCCGCGCTTCATCGCCCTTTGGCAGCCCTTCGATGTTGCGGCTATTCCGCTGCTGGTCAGCCAGGGCAAGACTGTCTTCGTCGATGTTACCGCCGACTGGTGCCTGACCTGCCAGATCAACAAGGCCTTCGTGCTCGCCAAGGACGATATGCTGGCCCGTCTTGGTGCCGACAACGTCGTCGCCATGCAGGCCGACTGGACCCTGCCCGACGACGCCATTGCCGCCTATTTGGCGACATTCGGGCGTTACGGGATTCCCTTCAATGCCGTCTATGGCCCCGGTCTTCCCGGTGGACTGGCCCTGCCCGAACTGCTGAGTCACGACACTGTCACCCAGGCCCTCGACAAGGCCTCTTCCAGCAAGTAATAAAGAGAACCCTCACTTTAGAAAGAGTATAAACAGATGACCATTCAACCCGGCGACAGAATCCCCTCTGCAACCCTTTTCATGATGGGGGAAAACGGCCCCGAGTCTGTCTCCACCGAGGAGATGTTTGGCGGCAAAAAAGTCGCCTTGTTCGGCCTGCCCGGTGCCTTCACGCCGACCTGTTCGGCCCAGCATGTGCCGAGTTTTCTGGCCCACGCCGACGCCCTTAAGGAAAAAGGCGTCGATCTAATCGTCTGCCTGTCGGTCAACGACGCTTTTGTGATGGGTGCCTGGGGCAAGGATCAGAACGTCGGCGACACCATCGTCATGGCCGGTGACGGCTCGGCCCTGCTAAGCAAAGCGATGGGCCTGGACATGGACCTCAGCGAGCGCGGTATGGGTGTACGTTGCCAGCGCTTTTCGATGATCGTCGATAACGGCGTCGTCAGCGTCCTCAACCACGAGGCCCCCGGCGAATACCGGGTCAGCAGCGCCGAGGTCATGCTCGAGCAACTTTGATTTTCACTCTCATTGCCTTGTTATGCGGGCATAATTCTAATTCGTTAAAACAACGGAGGGGACAATGGAAAACATTTCGGGGAGATTTATCAAGGTCGCCGTGATTTTTGCCCTTACCGGCATGGCACTGGGAATAAACATGGCCATAACGGGTGTGCACGATCAAATCCAGGCCCATGCACACATCAACCTGTTGGGTTGGGTGACCATGATGCTTTTTGGCCTTTTCTACAAAAGCCATGGCGGTGCCGCTCAAGGTAAATTAGCCATGGTTCATTTCTGGCTCTCTACCTTAGGGGCGATTGTCATTAACCTCGGGGTCTTCCTTTTTTACTCCGGCATGCCAGAGGCTGAACCTGTTGCCGCAATTGGTTCGATCATCGTTATTCTCGGGATGGCGACTTTTGCGATCGTCGTCTTTAAGAACACCGGTCCGGCGGACTAGAATTTCCATCACCGGGACATCAACCAAAAAAAATGCCGTGGCATAACCGCCACGGCATTTTAATTTGTTAAGGCCGACAAGCCTAAACGCTACAGCTCATATCCTGACCGCAGCACATCGGCGATTTGATTTTGCCGTGATCGTTGGGGCATTTCGAGACTTGCACTTTATTTCCATCGGGCAGGGTCAAGCTATCGTTAACCAAAGGCGCGTCGCACTTGCCGCAGGTGGCATTAACGCTCATGCCGCATTTTTCACATTCATAGGTCGCCATTTCTTATTCCCTGTTTTCGTTGATCATTATCATTATTAACTGGGATTGAATATACGGCCCCATTGAGGACTGCACAAGCACCGAGGCCAGAGAAACCTAAAACGCCTGATACGGCACCATGCCCTGGCGGGCGAGTTCGTCGGCGCGTTCGTTTTCCGGGTGGCCGGAATGGCCTTTGACCCAGTGCCACCGGACGTCGTGGCCTTCCAGGGCCTGTTCCAGGCGTTTCCACAGGTCTTCGTTCTTGACCGGCTTTCTCGCCGCTGTCTTCCAACCGTTGCGCTTCCAGTTGTGAATCCACTTGGTGATGCCGTCGCGGACGTAGGTGCTGTCCGTATAGAGATCGACGCCGAGATCGCGCTTCAGGGATTCCAGGCCGATGATCGCGGCCATCAGTTCCATACGGTTGTTGGTGGTTTCGAACTCACCGTCGCAGAGTTCTTTCTCATGGTCGTTCCACAGCATCAGCACTCCCCAGCCACCGGGACCGGGATTGCCGCTGCAGGCACCATCGGTGTAGAGCTGAACCCGATCAGAGGCCATAATCGCCGGGCCCTTTTACGGCTTGATGAAATTTCAGTTTTTCCAGGTACTCCAGTGGATTCTTCGGCGTCACCAGGGCGTCCTTTGGCGTGTTCAACCAGTCATAAAGCCGGGTCAGTAGGAACCGCATGGCGCTGCCCCGGGCGAGCAGCGGCAGGGCCGCCAATTCGGGTTCGGAGAACGCCCGTACCTTGCGATAGTCGGTCAGCAGGCGGCGCGCCTTGGTCACATTGAAACTGCCGTCTGTCTCGAAGCACCAGGCGTTGAGGGCGATGGCGACGTCATAGGCGAAGACATCGTTGCAGGCGAAGTAAAAATCGATCAGGCCGGAAAGCTCACCCGCCTTAAAAAAGATATTGTCGGGAAAAAGATCGGCGTGGATAACGCCGCCGGGCAGACCAGATTGCGGACCTGGCCAACCAGCTTCCAGATCGTCGAGCTCGTGGGCTAGAAGGGCGGTCAGGCCGGGTTTGATTTCATCGGCGCGGGTGCCGCAGGAGCGCAGCAAGGCACGCCAGGAATCGACCGACAAGGCGTTCGGGCGCTTGATCGCAAAATCGGCACCGGCGAGATGCAGCTTGGCCATGGCCGCCCCGACTCCGGCGCAGTGATCGGCGGTGATGCGGCGCGGCCACATACCGTCGAGAAAGGTGATAATCGCCGCGTGACGGCCACATAATTGGCCGAGGGACTCACCCTTGTTATCTTCGAGGGGCGTCGGACAAGGGATGCCCTTGGCCGCCAAATGGGCCATCAGGCCAAGGAAGAACGGCAGATCGTCCGGGTTCACCCGCTTTTCATAGAGCGTCAAAATGAACGACCCGGCGGTCGTGTTGAGCAGGTAGTTGGAATTCTCCACGCCCTCGGCGATGCCCTTGCACGAAGTCACTTCGCCGATATCGTATGCGCCGACGAAAGCGATCAATTCCTCGTCTGAAACTTCAGTGTAAACGGCCATAACGCCCTCATTCCCCCTTGTGCAGGCCCTCTTTAGCATCACACGCGGGCCCGCCGCAATGAAACAACATCTTGTTTCATTAAGCCGGTAGCGCGATAGTCGTTTCCTGACATGCCCATATTTCCTTTGATAGGCCTTATCGCCGCTCTCCTCATCCTGCCCACTGGCGAGGCTATGGCCGCACGGGCCAAGGACAAACTGCCGACAAGCGTCTTCGACCCGCTTGAACTGCCGGCCTATAACGAAACTGTACTCAGGGTGCAGAAAGCGCTCGCCGAGGCCGGCTACTTTCACGGCATCCCAGACGGCATTTTCACGGAGCAAACCGACACCGCCATTCGCACCTATCAGCGTCGCGAAGGCTTGCCGCAAAGCGGCATCGCCAACGCCGAACTGGCTGCCCATATCGAGACCAGCGCCAAGGTTCAATCCTTGCTCAAGCAACTGCAACGCCAGCGCGAAAGCAAAATAGACGAGGCCCGGGCGGCCCTGCTGGCAAGGCCGGAAACCCGTGATCTGGTGAGCGACCCGGAGCACCGCGACAAACGCACGAAGGCCAATCGCGATGCCTCTGAATGCTTTAAAGAAGCAACGCCGGAATGCCTGCTCGATGAAGCATCCGAAAGCGCCATCGCCATCTTCAAGGCCGAACTTCGCGACTGGGCGCTTGGCGAGATTCTCGTCGCCCAGGCGAAAGTCGGACTGGTCGAACGGGCCATGGAGACGGTGCGCCAGATTGGCGACCCACGGCTGGTCATGGTGGCCCTGCGCGATATTGCTACAGCCCAGGCCGCAGCAGGCAGGCCGGTCGAAGCATTGGCCGCCGCCGACATTATCCCCGACCCCGTCAAGCGCCTGGAAGCCCTCGCCGTCATCGCCGACATCCAGGCGACCCGGGGCAACATGGAAGGGGCGGCGGCGAGCGCCCGCCTGCTGCTCGGTGGACTGGCGCTGATTGACAACAACCTTAAGCGCTATTCACTGGCCAGCAGCGCGGTGACGGCCCTGGCCCGCGCCGGCGAACAGGCCGCTGCAGAAAAGGAGATGGCAAAAATCAGGCTGGCCGCGCAATCCGAGGAAGATGCCGCCACCCGCAACGTCGCCCTGCGGCACATCGCAAGCGCCCTGGCCGAATCCGGAAAACCCGGTCTGGCACTGGCCATTCTTGAAGGTCTACCCGATGACAACGAGCGCACCCCGGTGCTAGTTTCGGCGGCGACGGCGCAAGCCCTGGCCGGCCACCCTGAGCAGGCCATTTCGACGGCCCAGTCCATCGCGGCGGTTCGCTACCGCGCTGTGGTCCTGACCAAAATTGCCCTGGCCCAGGCAAAGGCCGGTGACGGCCCGGGTGGTCGTCAGACGCTCGAAGCGGCGCTCAAAGCGGCAGCAATGATCGATCGCCCCTACGCCAAGGCCTATGCTTACGAGCGCATCGCCCTGGCACTGATGGAAATCGACGGTTTCGCCGGGGCCCACAGCTTCGATCTGGCCATCGACACCGCCGCCCGGATCAGCGACGGCAAATTGCGTGCGCAAACACTGTGGACCCTGGCCACCGGCCAACGGACCAGCGGTGACGGACCGGGGGCCGACGAAACCATGGCCATGGCGGAAAGCGCAACGAGCGAAATCAAAAGCCCGTTTACCCGCGTCTGGATGTTTTCAGAAATCGCGCTGGGGCATTTATCGGTCGGACGAGAGCAATCCGCCTGGGCCGCCTTTAACCGGGCGCTTGCCATCGCCGAGGATATTACCGGGGCCTGGGGGCGCGCCCGCGCCCTCGCCAGACTAGCCTCGACTTTAAGTGAACTATCGGAATATGTGAAAAAATAATGACAGGAGCGGCGCTGGCCACTAGGTTTTGCTTTATTGAAATAATAACCAAAAATCTAGGACGCTCAATTTTATGGATAAGCCCGTCGCAGCTCAAAATGCCCCTTTTCCTGTTGAAGTCGAGGCTGGCAAGAAATATTTCTACTGCGCTTGCGGGCGAAGCAAGAAACAGCCTTTTTGCGACGGCAGCCATAGCGGCACGGATTTCAAGCCGACGCTTATTGAAGTCGAAGAAACAAAAACCATCTATTTTTGTGGCTGCCGAACAAGCAAGAAGGGCCACCTTTGCGACGGTTCCCATAAAACTCTTTAATCCAAGGTAATGGCAATGCGCGACAGGACAAGCAAAGAAGCAACATATCTCCGGCCCGCCCTGCTGGTCGGGCTGCTGTTTTTGTCGGCCTGTTCATACCTTCCCGGTGCCCCCGATCCGCAGCCTTGCCCAGTGGCTACAACCCTGGGCGACGCAGAAACAGTCACCCGTTTTATCGACGGGCCGGGCCGTGACTTGACCGACCTGGATTTTACCGGCCGGATCAATAATCTGAAGGGTAAATGTTTTTACGAAATTGATTCCGATACCGGCGAAGGCGTGGCCAGGGTCACCGTCAACACCGAATTCAAAATAGTCCGCGGCGGCGGCAACAAAACCCGCCAGGCCCACTTCGAATATTTTGTCTCTCTGGTCGATGACACGGGTACCATTCTCGACAAGCTGACCTTCCCTTACACCGCGGAATACTGGAAAAACCGCACCTTCATCATCACCAGCGACGACCCCGTCGAGCTAACCATTCCCTTGACAGGCGGCCGCGTCGGCACCGATTTCAGAATCTATGTCGGTTTCCAGTTAAGCCAGGAAGAACTGGATTTCAATCGCGGCAAAATCGGCCGGTAATACGCCTTCCTTTGAGACAGTTGACCTGACCGCCGGAACCGCTACAATTGTCCTCAAGATTACTCAAGTAGACCTCTACGGGAGAGATCATCAGGTCTAGAGAACTGCCAATGGGCATGTTTTGATCTGGTGACGCCGAAGGAGCAACCGCCCCGGAAACTCTCAGGCCCCCGGACCGTAGTGGAATGAGACTCTGGAAAGCAGGTTTTTAAAAGCAACTTCAAGCTTTTAAGGCCTCACCGAAGATGTAACCTGGTTATCGAAACTGCCTGAGGGCAGGATCAGGGAATCTTTCAGGTTCAAAGACAGAGGGGGCACCTTATGCGGTCGTGGTTTATCGGCTGGGTGCGCCTTTTTTTCTGTTGGAGAACCAAAATGACCGATCATTCACAAGTTTTAAAAAAGACGCCGCTGGATTCCCTGCATCGGGAACTCGGGGCCAAGATGGTCCCCTTCGCAGGCTACGACATGCCCGTCCAGTATCCCGCCGGAGTCCTGAGCGAACACCTTCACACCCGCGAGCAGGCTTCCCTGTTCGACGTTTCCCACATGGGACAGGCGGCGATCAGGGGCGACAACCCGATTGCCGCCCTGGAAGCCCTGGTGCCCGGCGACTTGGCCGCGTTAAGCGACGGGCAAATTCGCTACACCATGTTCACCAATGATAAGGGCGGCATTCTTGACGACCTGATGGTAACGCGGCGCGGCGATCATTTGTTCCTGATCGTCAACGCCGCCTGCAAGGATCAGGACTACGCCCATATGCAAGCTGGCCTGGCACCGGACAACGAGCTTGAAATCTTCGAAGACCGCGCCCTGCTGGCCTTGCAGGGTCCGAAAGCCGCGAAGGTTCTGGGTCGCCTTGCCCCGGCGGCGCGGTTGATGGATTTCATGACCTCCGAACCGATCAGCGTCGGCGATATCCACTGCATCATTTCACGTTCGGGTTATAGCGGCGAAGACGGTTACGAAATTTCCGTTCCCATCGACGAAGCCGAACGCCTGGCCCGTTTGCTGCTTAATGAAGATGAAGTCAGGCCTGCCGGTCTTGGGGCCCGCGATTCGCTGCGGCTGGAAGCCGGGCTTTGCCTTTACGGAAGTGACATTGACGAGACGACGACGCCCATCCAGGCCGGGTTGATCTGGACCATTTCGCAACGTCGCCGCAGCGAAGGCGGTTTCCCCGGTGCCGCCGTCATTGCTGACGAAATAGCCAACGGTGCCGCCCGCAAGCGCGTCGGCATCAAGCCCGAAGGCAAGGCTCCGGCCCGGGCGCACACCCAAATCACCGACAAAGACGGGAATATTATTGGCGAGATCACCAGTGGCGGTTTTGGCCCCAGCATTAGCGGCCCGGTCGCCATGGGTTACGTCAAGACGGCGTTCGCCAAGCCCGGAACGCCTGTCGATCTGCTGGTTCGCGGCAAGGCGCAACCGGCGCAAATTTTCAAACTACCATTTTCCGAACATCGTTATTACAAAGGCTGATATTGAAAAACAAAGGGACCTTAAGACAATGAGCGTAAAATTCACTGAAGAACATGAATGGATCAGAGTTGATGGCGATATCGCCACCGTCGGCATCACCGACTACGCCCAGGAACAATTGGGCGATGTGGTTTTTGTCGAAGTTCCCGAAGAGGGCAAACAACTCGAACAAGGTGACGATGCCGCCGTCGTCGAATCGGTCAAGGCGGCAAGTGAAATTTTTGCCCCGATCACCGGCGAAGTGACCGCTGGCAACTCGGTTCTTGAAGACGCCCCGGCGACCATCAACAACGACGCCGAAGGCGACGGATGGATTTTCAAAATGACCATCCTTGATGAGACGGAACTTGACGATCTGATGGACACCGCCGCCTACAAAAGTTACCTCGCCGATTTGGATTAAGGCTTAAAAGACCATGCGCTATCTACCGCTTACCGATGCCGATAGAAACCAGATGCTGGCGGCAATCGGCGTTAAGTCAATGGAAGACATCTACTGCGATGTGCCAAAGGCGGCGTTGCTTGCCAAAACCATCGACCTGCCGCCCCACCAGGGCGAGATAGAGGTCGAACGGGCGATCTCCGCAATGGCGGCGAAAAACCTCAATGCCGCAGCAGTTCCTTCGTTCCTCGGCGGCGGGGCCTATCGTCACCATGTCCCGGCAACTGTCGATGCGATGATCCAGCGCGGCGAATTCCTGACGGCCTATACGCCTTACCAACCGGAAGTATCGCAAGGCACCCTGCAATACCTGTTCGAATTTCAAACCCAGGTGGCGATGATGACCGGCATGGAGGTCGCCAACGCTTCCATGTATGACGGTGCCAGCGCCTGTGCCGAAGCGGTGTCTATGGCCGGGCGCGTCAGTAAGCGCAAAAAAGCCATCGTCTCGGGCGGCCTGCACCCCCATTACCGCGACACCACCAGGACCATTTCCAGCATGTTCGGCATGGAGATCATGCTGAGCGAGGCCAATTTCACGGGCGACGAAGACCTTATTCCAAAAATCGACGGCGACACCGCTTGCGTCGTCGTCCAGAACCCGGATTTCTTCGGCCATGTGCGTGACTTGAAACCGCTGGCCGATGCCTGCCACGAAGCCGGTGCCCTGCTGATTGCGGTTGTCACCGAAGTGGTTTCATTGGGGGCCATCACCTCGCCGGGTGAAATGGGGGCCGACATTGTCGCCGCCGAAGGCCAGTCCATTGGCAACGCGCTGAACTACGGCGGGCCAACGGTCGGTCTGTTCGCTGTCCACAACAAGCACCTGCGCCAGATGCCGGGCAGGGTCTGCGGGCAGACCACCGATGCCGACGGCAAGCGCGGCTTCGTGCTGACGTTATCGACCCGCGAGCAACATATCCGCCGCGAAAAGGCGACATCGAACATCTGCACCAATTCCGGTCTGTGTGCGCTGGCTTTCACCGTCCACATGACGCTGCTCGGCGAGACCGGCTTTGCCAGGCTGGCACAACTCAACCATGCCACCGCCGTGACCCTGGCCGACAAGCTGGCGACCATCAGCGGGGTCGAAATTATCAACGACACCTTCTTCAACGAATTCACTCTCAGGCTCTCGAAACCGGCGGCTGAAGCCGTTGAGGCGCTGGCCGCAAAAGGCATCCTTGGCGGTATTCCCGTCTCGCGCCTGTATCCGGAAAACCCCGATATGGATAATCTGCTGCTGGTCAGCGCAACGGAAGTCACCACCGAGGATGATATGGACGCCCTGACAACTGCTTTAAGCGAGGTCCTGTCATGACCGAGACTCTCGACACCATCACCGGCAACCGTGGCCTGCGCATCGAAGAGCCACTGATTTTCGAGCAAAACGCCGAGGGTCGCCTGGGCGTCGATCTGGCAAGCCCACCCGATGTGAAAAGCCGTCTTGGCGGATTAGAGCGCAAAGGCCCGGTCGGTCTGCCTAATTTGTCGGAACCGCAAACCGTGCGTCATTACACCCGCATCAGCCAAAAGAACTACGGCATCGACAGCGGCTTCTATCCGCTGGGTTCTTGCACCATGAAGCACAATCCCCGGATCAACGAGAAACTGGCCCGCCTGCCCGGCTTCGCCGCCCTGCACCCCTTGCAACCGGTTTCCACGACGCAAGGCGCGCTCGAACTGATCGACACCTGCGCCCACTGGCTGAAAGTTATTTGCGGCATGCCCGCCGTCGCCATGTCGCCCGCAGCAGGGGCGCAAGGCGAGCTGTGCGGCATGATGGCCATTCGCGCCGCACTGGAGGACCGTGGCGATGCCCGCAAACGTGTGCTGGTGCCCGAATCCGCGCACGGCACCAACCCGGCGACGGCGGCGGCCTGCGGCTACGCCGTCGATACAATTCCGGCCAACGAACGCGGTCGGGTCGACTTCGATGCCTTCATGGCCAAGCTCGACACCGATGTCGCCGGTATCATGCTGACCAACCCCAACACCTGCGGCCTGTTCGAAAACGACATCATCAGAATCGCCGATGCCATTCACGACGCCGGGGCTTTCTTCTACTGCGACGGGGCCAACCTGAACGCCATCATGGGCCGCGTCCGCCCCGGCGACCTTGGCATCGATTGCATGCACATCAACTTGCACAAAACCTTCTCGACACCGCACGGCGGCGGCGGCCCGGGTGCCGGTCCCGTGGTGCTGTCCGAAGCGCTCGCCGCCTACGCCCCCGTACCTTTCGTCACCCACGGCGAGAACGGCTTCGATCTGGTCGAACACAAGCAAGGAGCAGGCGAGAAAGCGTTCGGTCGGCTCAAGGGCTTCCACGGCCAGATGGGCATGTTCATCCGCTCACTGGCCTTCATGATGAGCCACGGCGGCGACGGCATCAGACAAGCCAGTGCCGATGCGGTACTCAACGCCAACTACCTGCTGGCGGAATTAAAAGACACCCTGAGCCCGTCCTTCGATGGCCCGTGCATGCACGAGGCCCTGTTCGACGACAGCTTCCTCAAGGACACCGATGTCTCTACTTTAGACTTCGCCAAGGCGATGATCGACGAGGGCTTCCACCCGATGACCATGTACTTCCCGCTGGTCGTTCACGGGGCGTTGCTGATGGAACCCACCGAATCCGAAAGCCGGGAAACCCTGGATCAATATATTCACGCCCTTAAAGGACTGACCGCCAGGGCCAAGGCGGGCCATGCCGATTACTTCCACGGTGCCCCCCGGCTAACGCCGCGGCGCAGGCTCGATGAGACCTCGGCGGCGCGCAACCCCATCCTGCGCTGGAGCCCACCTAGTGACGAGACGGAGGCGGCGGAGTAGCCCTCACTTTGACCATCCAGCAAACCCTCGACCTGGCCACCGAGCATCATATGGCGAGTCGCCTGGTCGAAGCGGCGGCGCTTTACCAACAGATACTACAAACCGATCCCCAACACCCCCTCGCCCTGCATCTGCTTGGTGTGATCGCCCTGCAACAGGGCAACGCAGGCCTTGCCGTCGAGTTGATCAGCAAGGCGGTGACCAGCAAGCCCGATTTCGCCGAGGCCTACGGCAATCTGGCTGCGGCCTACCAAAGCCTCGGCGATCTGGATCAGGCCATCGCCAGCTTGCACAAGGCGCTATCGCAAAATCCCGACAACGCCGACGCCCACTATAACCTTGGCAATACGCTTAAACGGCTGGGTAGAACCGATGAAGCAATCGCCAGCTTGCGCCGCGTTATCGCCATCAACCCCAACCACGCCGCCGCCCATAACAACCTGGGCAATGCCCTCAAAGAACTGGGAAAGTTCGATGAGGCCGTGGCAAGTTTTCGCCACGCCCTGGCCATCAGGCCCGATTACGCCACCGCCCACAACAATCTCGGCACCGCCCTGAGCGCGCTTGGCGACCTGGACGGAGCCGAGGAAAGTTACCACAAGGCGCTGGCTCTTGATCCCGGCTCAGCCGAACTCCACAATAATATTGGCAACGCCCTGAAAGACCTCAGTAAGCTGGACGCCGCCATCGAAAGTTACCGTCAGGCGTTGACCATCAATCCGAATTTTGCCCAGGCCCATAACAACCTTGGCAACGCGCTCAATGCTTCGGGCCAGTTGGACGCCGCCGTTGAAAGTTATATCAAGGCCCTGGCCATTGATCCCGACCTTGCCGAAGCACACAATAATAAGGGTAATACCTTCAAGGCCAAGGGCCGACTCATCGAAGCCGTTGATAGTTACGATAAGGCCATCGCCATCAATCCTGAATACGCCGAGGCCTGGAATAATCTTGGGGCAGTGCAACAAGACATGGGGTTGCTGGAAAAATCCGTCGCCAGTTACCGTAAGGCCCTGACCATCAGTCCCGGTTATACCGAAGCCGGGAAGAATCTGCTTTATGTCTTGCTGAACGTTCCGGGGCTTTCCACCAAGGACCTCTTTGCCGAACATTTACGCTTCGCGGAAACCCATACGAAGGGAATTATCCCGGCGACCGATCTGAGAAACGACCCGAACCCCAATCGCAGACTCAGGATTGCTTACCTGTCATCGGATTTCCGCGGCCATGCTGTTGGCTCACTCGTCATGCCCCTGCTTTCTTCCCATGATCACGAACGTTTCGAGACCTTTTGTTATGCGGACGTATCGCGCCCGGATGGGATGACGAAACAATTTCAGTCAGCCTCCGACCACTGGCGTTCCATCGTCGGCAAACCGGACTGGGAAATTGCCGCCATGATCCGCGCCGATGAAATCGATGTACTGGTCTGTCTTGCCGGACATTTCGACAACAACAGGCCACTGGTTTGCGCCTATCGGGCGGCACCAGTGCAAATCAGTTATCACGACGGGGCGACAAGCGGCCTGAAGGAAATGGACTACTGGCTGACCGATAACATACTTCACCCGGAAGATACGAATGAGTATTTCACAGAAGCGCTTTATCGATTACCCGCATTTTATCAGTGGTTCCCAATCGAAAACGCTCCCTCTGTGAGCCTGCTTCCGGCGGATCAGGCGGGATTTATCACCTTCGCATCCTTTAACAATCCGGCCAAAATTAACGATCACGTCATCCGCCTGTGGGCGAAAGTTCTGAAATCCGTTCCCGGATCGCGTCTGTTACTTAAATACAAGAATATTTATGCCCAGTCAGCGCTCAAGGATCGTCTGGCCGAGGGGTTTGCAGACCAGGAAATAGAACAGAATCGCATCGTTTTCATAGCGTCCCAAGATACCCTGGAAGAGCACTTGAGCCTGTACGCCGAAGTGGATATCGGACTGGATCCGTTTCCGTTCAATGGCGCGACGACAACCTATCAGACTTTATGGATGGGGGTGCCGGTAATTGCGTTGGCCGGTGAGACGTTTATCAGCAGGGCTGCCGGATCAATTCTACACCACGCAGGCCTGAAGGATATGATGACGGAAACGCCGGAAGCTTATATAGCCTGCGCCAAAGAACTGGCCACAGACCTTGAGCGGCTGAGAAAACTTAGAAGGAGCCTTCGCGATCAGATTGCCGCATCGCCCCTATGCGATGGACTTGCCAATACGCAAAATGTGGAAACAGCCTATCGGGACATGTGGCAGAAATGGTGTGATACAAAACACCCGGAAAACGACCCTACCGCTTGATGAACATGCCCTGCCCCGTCGGGTCGTTTGACTAAATTAAAATTTCCCCTTTAAATTTTTGTCGATATTCATATATGAGTTCTTGAAATCTGCATCGATTGGATGTGGTGGTTGACTGAACTAATCAAGGATTTTTTATGGCGAGACAATTGAACCTGACCGGTGTCGAACGGTTTTTCGAGGATGACGAAATTATCGTCAGCAAAACCGACCTGAAGGGCAGGCTGACATACGTTAACGACCTTTTCCTTAAACTCGCCAGTTATACTGAAAAGGAATGCCTGGGCGAGCCGCACGCGAAAATTCGCAACCCGCAAATGCCACGCTGCATTTTCAAGCTGTTGTGGGACACCATCCAGGACGGTCGTGAGATTTTTGCCTACGTGGTCAATCGTTCGGGAAACGGCGATCACTACTGGGTGCTGGCCCATGTTACGCCAAGCAAGGATATCAACGGCAATATTATTGGCTATCATTCGAACCGCCGGGTACCGAACCGCCAGATTCTCGAAAGCACGGTTATCCCGCTGTACAAGCAATTGCTCGCCAAAGAACAAAAACACGCCAATGCCAGGGACGGCATGGCCGCTTCGATGGCGATGATCGACAGCCTGCTCGCAGAAAAGGGCATGGAATACGACGAATTCATCGCCGGTCTTATTTAAGCAGGTCAAACAGCCCTTACAGGAACCCGCCTTCGTTTTCACCGGGGAATTCTTCGTCTTCGTCGTTGCCGAACAGGGTTTCGACGTAGGCGAATTCCTTGCGCAGGCCGCGCCGGGCCAGCAGTTTCTGCTGGGCCGCGGGGGGCAGGTCGGTAAAGCGGAAGGTGCCCTTCTCAATTAACAGATCGATGAGATCCTCGAGCACACGGGCGAGGCCAAGATCGGACTCGATCATGTCCTTCTTGACGGCAATGTCGGCATCGCCTTCGGCAATGAAAAGAAGCAAGCCCGGATCGTCTGCCTTGACCTCTTCCAGGTCAGGCTCATCGGCCGTCGCATAGACGGCGCTAATTTTTCCGGCCTCGTCGCGTTTGACGAATGGCATTGATGTGACCCCATTTAATTCATCAGGGGCAAAGTGTACCCGCCGCAGCCTCGCCTGTCACTAATACTCAGGGCGGGTCGCGTTCTCCTAACAAGGATGGTGCCCACCCCATTGCCCAGTCTCCCAAAGGTTCGAGATGCAAAAAAAGAGCCCGGCCTTCATCCGTAAGGATGTATCCGTCATCATCGACGGCCACCAACCCTGCCGCGCGCAATTCCTTTAGGCGGGTATTGAGCACCGTCGGAGAAACCGAGTCGCACCGCCCCTGAAGCGTGCGAAAGGTGCATCCCTTGTCATTCAAGTTCCATAAGATGCCCATTGCCCAGCGACGCCCGAGAAGGTCGAACAACACCATAATCGGCTGACCGGTCTTCGATCCCCGCACCGGGGTGCCGGGGCGTGGAATATTGACAGTGCTTTTCTTGCCCGTCATTGGCGCCTGACCCTCTGCTACTATTATTGTAGCAAGAAATATCAGCTACAATAATAGTAGCATAATTCAGCGCCAACCATGGGGCAAGCCAGAAGGATTCACGCAGATGAAATACATAACGCTCTGGACGCTCCTTGCGCTGATATGGAGTTCGTCCTACGCGGCAATCAAGCTGGGAGTCGAGAGCATATCGCCGCTAAGCCTCGTCGCAGCGCGGATGCTGATCGGCACAGTCCTTATGTTGATTTTATTGCGTGTGAATTCCCTTTCACTGCCTTCGGATTTACGCTCCTGGGGTGTCTTTTTAGTCAGCGGCGTGATGGGCAGTGTCGTTCCTTTTTCCCTGATCGGATTTGGCGAACTGCATGTCGAAAGCGGGCTTGCGGCATTATTGATGGGCATTGCCCCGGTTGTCACCGTCTTGCTCGCCCCTTTGGCACATCCTGACGAAAAATTGACCCGTAGCGCGATCGCCGGTATTTCTTTCGGCATCCTTGGCCTCATTGTACTGGTCGGCCCGGCATCCCTGAACGGCCTTGGAAGCCACCTTGCAGGACAAACGGCCATCCTTGGCGCGGCTCTTTGTTATGCCTTCACCACTCTTTACGTTCGCAAGTTCGCGGTGCGCCCTGCTTTGGAAATGGCCGCCGGCTCGATGTTAACGGGAACCGTGATTATTGTCGTCGCTGCGCTGATCATTGATGAGCCGACGCAGTTCCTCCAGGCAAGCGCCCAATCCATAATAGCCGTGCTTTATCTGGGTCTTTTTCCGACGGCTATTGCGACCTTGATATACTTTTATCTGGTCCTGCGTCTTGGCGCGATGCTCATGTCCCAGGTCAATTTTGTCGTACCCGTCGCGGGTGCTTTTATGGGTGTCATTTTTCTCAACGAAACACTGGAACCAAGCGCAATTGTCGCGCTCGTTTTAATCTTGGGTGCAATCTATCTGGTGACCCGCCGCCGCCCCGCAGAACAAAAATAGTTTCCCCTCAGGGCAGGTCGAGTAAGACGACCTCGCCTTGGGCCAGCGCCTCGATGACGATCTCGCTCTCGTCTGTCAGGGCGACACCGGCACGCGGCGGGGCCTCAACGCCGTTGACCCGGATGGCCCCGCGCACGGCGACCAGATAGGCCCGGCGGCCCGGCTCCAAGGTGTGACTGACGCTTTCTCCGGCTTCCAGGGTGGTGCCGAAAAGAGCGGCATCCTGATGGATCATCAACGCCCCTTCATGGCCCGACCGACCGGAAGCCAACGGCTCCAGCCTTGCCCCGCGCCCGGCTTCGGGGAACTTGGCGCTGTCCCAGCGTGGCTTGTGGCCGCTCCGATCACTCTCGATCCAGATCTGGAACAGTTCGGTGTCGATGTCGCCGCGGTTATATTCGGAATGAACGATGCCGGTTCCGGCGCTCATCACCTGCACGTCGCCGGCTTCGGTGACGCCGGAATTGCCCAGATTGTCGGCATGGGAAATCGACCCCTTGCGGATATAGGTGATGATTTCCATGTCCTCGTGCGGGTGCATGGGGAAGCCCCTACCGGCCTTGATCATATCGTCGTTCCACACCCGCAGGGGACCGAAGCCCATGCGCGCGGGGTTATAATAGTTAGCGAAACTGAAATGATGACGGGCATCGAGCCAGCCATGATCGGCATGGCCCAGGTCTTCCAGCGGGGTGACTTCAATCATCGGGGTTCTCCTCCTAAATTTTTCACCCGTGGGTGGCCACGGCTGATTTAACCGCTTGGTGGGCAACGGCGATTCCGTCGCCGCCAGAGGCAACGCCTTCGGCGTGTATGAACGTCACATCATCGATGCCAATAAAGCCAAGCACGGTCCTTAAATAAGGCGTTACGAAATCCATACCATGGGCAGGACTGTCAGGGGAATAGTTGCCGCCCCTGGCTCCAAGGACAAAAACTTTCTTATCGCTCAACATGCCTTTCGGGCCAGCTTCGGTATAGGCAAAGGTCCGCCCGACGCGGGCAATATGATCAATCCATGTTTTCAGGCCCGAAGGCAGACCGAAATTGTGCATCGGCGCGCCAATGACGATAACGTCTGCCGCTTCAAGTTCTTCAACCAGGGTATCGGAAAGGGCGATCAGGTGCCGGGCGCTGTCGTCGCGCTGATCGGGCGGGGTGTAGATGGAGCCGATGGTCGCCCCGTCCAGATGCGGCGGCGGGGTAAGCCCGACATCGCGCCGGGTGACATCCGTTTTGAGGTCGGCGGATATCCAGTTTTCGATAAAGTCCTGAACCAGCGCATTGGAAACGGAACCTTCCGCTTTAGGGCTGGATGTAATGGCGAGAAGATGGGTCATGTTCTTTACTCCTTAAGCGACCGGGTGATAGCAAACGTTTGAATGGTCGCCGGGAGAATGTATGATCCATATAAATCGTAGACAATTAAGTCAATAAGAATATAATTGTTTCCATATAGGAAACTATTAAGGCCCTACCATGGATACCCTGAACGGCTTCACCGTCTTTACCAAGGTCGTCGAAAGTGGCGGTTTTTCCGCCGCCGCCCGAGAGTTGAATATGAGCAAATCGGCAGTCAGCAAGCATATTGCCAAGCTTGAGGACCACCTGGGGGTCAGGCTGCTCAACCGTACCACCCGCAAACTGTCGCCGACGGAAGTGGGCGCGACCTTTTACGAACGCGCCCGGCGCATTGTCCAGGACGTCGAGGAAACCGAACGGGCGGTCAGCGCCTTGCACACGGAGCCGCGCGGCACGCTACGCATGAACGTGCCAATGTCATTTGGCATATTGCATATCGCCCCGGCCTTACCCGAATTCCTCAGCCGCTATCCGGATATTAAAGTCGATATGGTTATGAATGACCGCGTCGTCGATCTTCTTGATGAAGGTTTCGACGTCGCTATCCGCATCGCCCGGATGCCAGACTCGACCCTGATCGCCCGCAAGCTGGCACCGTTCCGCCAGGCCCTTTGCGCGACCCCCGCATATTGGCAGGAACACGGCATCCCCACCTGCCCGTCGCAATTGAAGGATCACAACTGCCTGATCTACAGTTACCTGCTGACCGGCAATGAATGGTCGTTCCGAGGCCCGGACGGCAAGATTTCGGTCAAGGTGTCGGGCAACATCCGCGCCAATAGCGGCGAGGCCTTGCGGGCGGCAGCGCTAAAAGGCACCGGCGTCTTACTAAGCCCAGCCTTTATCGTCAAAGATGAATTGATAAGCGGTACTCTGCAGGCGGTGCTGACCGAATTCTGCGAATCCGATTTGGCGATTTACGCGGTCTATCCCCACAACCGCTATCTGTCTGCTAAAGTCCGCGCCTTCGTCGACTTTTTTGCCGAGGGTTGCGGATCCGAACCTCACTGGGATGGGCTATGAACAAGCAAAACAATTCCTTACCCGTGGACGCGCTCTGCGGCGAAATCGATATCCGTATCGATAAGACAGGCCAGTGGTTCCACGAGGGCTCACCCATTGGCCGCAAGGAACTGGTGAAGCTGTTCGCCAGCGTCCTTAAAAAAGACGCGACGGGCGACTACTGGCTGCAAACCCCGGTCGAGAAGGGCCGCATCCAGGTCGAGGACGCCCCCTTCATCGCCGTTATCATGGACGTGCAGGGCAGCGGCGAGGCCCAGGTCCTTCGCTTCGAGACCAATGTCGGCGACACCATGAGCGCCGGGCCCGACAATCCGATCCGCGTCGTGATCGATCCGCAAACCCAGGAACCCTCGCCGTATGTAACTGTTCGTGATAATCTGGAAGCCAAGATCGCCCGGCCAGTGTTTTACGATCTGGTCGCCCTCGGGCTCGAGCATGGTGGTGCTTTCGGCGTCTGGAGCAACGGCGTTTTCTTTCCCCTTGGCAGCATATAACATGAACCCGATGACTGCCCTACTTGCCCCCCTCGATCGCGACTTGCTCATCAAGCGCCTTAAGCAAAGTGGTGAGACGCCCGCGCGCGCGCCACGCGGCGATCACGACCTCAACCCCGGCACCCGCACGACGAAACCCCTGACCCCGGCCGCCGTCCTGGTCCCCCTGATCGACCATGCGAGACAACCAACCGTGCTGTTGACCCGGCGCACCGAACACCTGGCCAATCATCCCGGCCAGGTCAGTTTTCCCGGTGGCCATAGCGAACCCGGTGATGGGTCGCTTGAAGAAACGGCGATCCGCGAAACACAAGAAGAAACCGGCATCGAGCGCCATCACATCGATGTCATCGGCAGACTTGACGACTATGAAACCCGGACCGGCTTCAGGGTCACCCCGGTCGTCGCCATGATCACGCCGCCGTTTGACTTAAAGCCCGACGCCCACGAAGTCGACGAGATTTTCGAGGTGCCGCTGGCCTTCCTGCTCGACCCCGCCAACCACCAGCGCCATGCCCGCGAATTTGAAGGCCGCAAGCGGCACTTCTTCGCCATGCCCTACAAAGAACATTTTATCTGGGGCGCGACCGCCGGTATGCTGATCAACCTGTACGAGGCTTTAAAACCATGATCCGTGTCTTCTTTCTTTATATCCTGCCCATCGTGCTGCCCAGCGTGATGTACTTCTGCTGGATAGCCTATATCCACAAATTTAAGGAAGGCGCTCCGGACAAGGCGCAGATGATAAGCAAAGGCCCCTGGTTCCGGCTTGTCCTGGCCGGTCTCGTCCTGATGGCCATCGGCCTGGTTACCGCCGCTATCACCGGCGGCATGAGCCCGCAGGGGACTTATCAGGCCCCTTACGCCAAGGACGGCAAGATCGTGCCCGGCCAGATGGTGCCAAAGCAAGAGTAATGACTGATATTCTCGCGCACCCGACCGGCAAACTCGCCCCCCAGCCGTGGATGACCGCACCTGAAACCATCGCCCTTTTCGCAGCCCTTGCCGCCGGTGGTAAGGAGCCCCGTTTCGTCGGCGGCTGCGTGCGTGACGCCGTCTTCGGTCTGACGGTCAAAGATATCGATATCGCCACCCCGGAACCCCCGGAGCGGGTGCTCGAACTGCTGCATGACGCCAACATCAGGTCTATCCCGACGGGCATCGAGCACGGCACCATTACCGCCGTTATCGGCGCGCGGCACTATGAAGTGACGACCCTTCGCATGGATGTCGAAAGCCACGGTCGCCATGCCACCGTCGCCTTTACCGACGACTGGCTGGCCGATGCCTTACGCCGCGACTTCACCATCAACACCCTGTCGTGCACCCTTGAAGGCGATATCTATGACCCGCTGACCGGGCTTGAAGATCTTGGCCTGCGCTGGGTTCGTTTTGTCGGAAGGGCCAAGGATCGCATCGAAGAAGATGTGCTGCGGCTGCTCCGCTTCTTTCGCTTTCAGGCGACCTTCGGCAACACCAGTATCGACCGCGACGCCCTTGCCGCTTGTCGCCTGCTGGCCCCCCGCTTAAAAGAACTGTCGGCCGAAAGGGTGCGTAGCGAACTGCTTCGCATCCTTGAGGCCCCCAACCCCGCCGATACCATGAGCCTGATGAGAGGCGAGAGGGTTCTCGAGTATGTGCTGCCCGAAGCGACAAATTTCGGCCGCCTGCGGATGCTTTCCTGGCTCGAGACGACAGCTATCAATGTGCCATCCGTGCAGCCCGACAGAATAAGGCGTCTCGCCGCCATGCTGGCCTGCGATCCTGCGGGCCATACTGACTTAAGCCAAAGGCTGCGCCTGTCCAATAGCCAGGCGGTGCGGCTGTCGATGATGACCGACGGGAAATTCGAACCGACACCCGAAAGCGACGAGATAGATCTGCGCAGGAAACTGTTGCACCTTGGCGGCGATGACTTTCGCGATCTGGTGTTGCTAAGCTGGGCCAGTGAAATGTCGATTGAACCGCGCCGTAACCCCGCACGCACCGATGCCTGGTTTGCCTTGCTGGCGCGCGTCGACAACTGGAACAAGCCACGCTTTCCCGTGAACGGTAGCGACGCCATCGCCCTTGGCCTGACTGAAGGGCCAAACATCGGGCTGGCCCTTCAAGCGCTTGAGGATTGGTGGTGTGACGGCAATTTCAAAGCCGACAAGGGACAATGTATGGAACGCTTGACAAAAATAATAAAGGAAATGAGATGACGATTTTGCGGATTTGTTTTGTCGGCGACAGCCTGATCAACGGGACCAACGATGAAAACTTTCAAGGCTGGCCTGGACGCCTGTGCGCCGCCGAAACGGCGCGCGGCCACGAGATCACCCACTACAATCTGGGCATCCGCGCCGAAACGTCCGAGGACATCGAAAAACGCTGGCGCAGCGAATGCGCGCCGCGGCTGCTCGACGTGCATCCCGGTGCCCTGGTGTTTTCCTTTGGCTGCAACGATATGGCTATAGAGAACGCGGGCGCGGTCCGGGTTTCCAGACAACGCTCCCTTGAATCGGCCAAACGCATGCTTGGGCAAGCGCAACAATGGAAGCCGACACTATGGATCGGCCCGGTACCGGTCGATGACAACCAGCAGCCGTTTAATTCCGCACCCGGCATTTCCTACAATTTCTCGAGCGAGCGCATGGCCGAACTTTGTCAGGATTATCAGGCACTGGCCGCCCAAATGGGCATTCCCTACCTCGAACTGCTAAAACCCATGGCCGCAAACGACGCCTGGCGGGCATCTTTTCGACAGGGTGACGGGGTCCATCCCGGAGCCGACGGGTACGCCTTGATGGCCGATAAAATCAGCTCCTGGTCAGCCTGGCGCGCTTGGCTCGACTAACCGACCCGCGACAAAATCACGACACAGATATTTTATTGAAAATACTGAGATTCTTTATATTAGTGTTAAGTAATTTAAAGAAAAAGGTCGCCCTTGGGACAGTCCCTAGCCCCTACCTGACAAGGTAGTAGCCTTTACCGCCTGAGTAATAGTAGTATTGGTCACTGGTTTTATACTAGTGTACTTGAAGAATCGTTTCTGAAATTTGCTGCTGAGGGCTTAATTTTGGTTAGTGATACTATATTAAAAAAATCTAATATTGCGACTTGCTTGCCGCTTACTGGGACCTCCATTTTTTGGAAGCGCCGTTCGTGAAGGCTACCGCGAAAACCTGCCGCGAACAAACCCGCCGCCCGCCGTTCAGGCGAACGTGGATGGTGGTTCTATTTGTCCTTGCGGGACTGCTTGGCGGACTGCCGCTGAGCGGATATTCTTCGGCAGACAACCTATGGGCACCGCCACGCATCCATCAACCGCCGGGCGGCTTAAGCACCACCGAGGAGCCTTTGGGACCGTTTCCCGGCGTCGTCGCCCCCGAAGGGAGTTACGATGGCAAGGTCGTTGAACAACCGATCGAATTCCCCCACGATCTGCACGCCGGCACCAACAAGATCAATTGCCTGTACTGCCACACCTACGCCCGGCGCAGCGCCGTTGCCGGTATCCCCCCGACGTCCAAATGTATGGGCTGCCACAGCGTCATCGCGACGGATCGTCCGCGCATTAAAAAGCTGACGGAATATTGGGAAAAGGGCGAATCGCCACCGTGGAAAAAGGTCCATGACCTTCCCGACTATGTCCGCTTCACCCATGAGCGGCACTTAAAGAAGTTCCTTTTCGACAATCCTGACATGTCGGTTGAGCGCGTCGATGAGGTCTGTGCCCTGTGTCACGGGGACGTCAAGAAGATGACGGTGGCAAGGAAGCAAAAACCCCTGACCATGGGCTTCTGCACCCGCTGCCACGAGGCCAATGACGGTCCCTTCGATTGCCAGAAATGTCACAAGTAATAAGCATATAGGGAATGTACCGGCAATGAGCAAAATCGAATTCGATCGCAGGGATTTTCTCAAAGTCATGGGCGTCGGCGGCGTCGCTGCCACCGTCGCTGGCTGCGATGGGCCTTCCTACATCACCTCCGAAGAAGGCGCCGAAGAAGTCATTCCCTACCTGTCGCCGGAAGAATTCGTTATTCCCGGCGTCGGCGTCCACTACGCTTCGACCTGCCTGCAATGCCCGGCCACCTGCGGTGTCCGCGGGCGGGTTCGCGAAGGCCGGGTGCTCAAGCTGGAAGGCAACCCGACGACGACGATCAACACAGGCAAACTATGCCAAATGGGCCAGGCGGGCTTGCAGGCGCACTACAACCCGGATCGCCTGACAAAGCCGCTGATCCGCACGGGCGGTGCACTTGCCGAGACCACCTGGGAAGACGCGCTGGCCCTGATAGAAGAGAAAACCGGGCCGAACGCGGGCCTTTCAGGTGCCCGCTTCGCCTGGCTGACCGGCTCCATAAGCGGCCACCAAAGCGTCCTCGTGAAGGCCCATCTGGCGGCCCTCGGCTCAACCAGTCATTACCTGCACGAGACGATCAACACCAAGACCTGGCAGGCCGTCTGTCAGGACATGCTGGGTCAGTCGATGCCGAGACTGCGCCTCGATAAGGCGAAATTAGTGTTGTCCTTCGGGGCCGACTTCCTCGGCACCTGGATGTCGCCAATTCAATTTTCGGCGGACTACGCCAAGTTCCGTTCCGGCACGGATCGCGGCATGTTGGTCCAGGCTGAACCGTCGATGTCGCTGACCGGCTCCAACGCCGATCTGTGGGTCGCCCTGCGCCCGGGAAGCGAAGGCGCTATGGCCCTGGGGCTGGCCAATGTTCTTATTCATAAAGAGCGCATGGACAGTTCGGCCTTGCCCGCCGACGCCCTCAAACTGATCGACGAATACGGCGTCTCGAAGACCACCAAAATTACCGGCATCGCTGGCGACCGGCTAATCCGCATCGCCCGCCACTTGAAAGAACGCACGCCAAGCCTGGTCATAGCGGGCTTCTCGGCGGCCGGTCACGCCCATGGTTATCAATGCGTACAGGCGGCGATGCTACTCAATATCCTGCTTGGCAATATCGGCAAAACCATCGAGTCGAATGCCGGGTTCGCCCTGCCGCAACTGGCAGCCCAAAGTGGCGGCACGTCCGACTTGAGCCGTTTTGGCGACGCCGCCGGGGCTGGCAAGATCGACGCCGTCTTCTATGACGGGTGCAACCCGCTGTTCGCCGCACCCGACCATCTGGGCCTGACCGAAAAGTTCGACGCCATCCCCTTCAAGGTCGCCTTCAGCCAGTTTATGGACGAGACGACGGCCCGCGCCGATGTCGTGCTGCCCATCGCTTCGGCCCTGGAGGACTGGGGCACCCACGTCGCCGCCTATCAGGGCGTGGAGCACGAAATCGCCTTCCAGCAGCCGCTTATGGAACCGATCTATCCGGGCACCCGCAGTTTCGGCGACCTGTTGCTGGCGCTCAACGCCATGCACAACCCTGACACCTACGACGGGCTGGAGGATTACTACGGCTATCTGCAAAGCGCCCTGGCAACCATTCCCGGCGTTCTTAAAGGGGCCGACGCAAGCCCCGAGGACCCCATCGACAACCGCCTGTGGAACAGAATTCTGCAAGATGGCCGCCTGCAAATACCGATCGACCATAAAGCGTTTACGCTCAACATCAGCGTCACCGACATGGACATTAAGGGCGTCGACCCGGCATTCCCCTATTATCTGGTGCCGACCCCGCGCGGCACACTTTACGACGGACGCCACGCCAATTTACCGTGGCTTCAGGAATCACCCGATCAGATCAGCAAGGTGGTGTGGAATTCGTGGGCCGAAATTCACCCCGTCACCGCCGCCAAACTGGGTGTCGAGGAGGGTGATGTCATCAAGATCACGACGTCGGACGGCACCATTGAAGTGCCTGTCTACATATATAAAGGCATCCATGTTGATGTCGTCGCCGTGCCCATGGGTCAAGGCCACGAAGAATACGGCCGCTACGCCAAAGGCCGCGGCGTCAATCCATTGAAAATCCTGAGCCCCGGCAGCGACGCCAGAACCGGCGAGCTAGCCCTTTACGGCACCCGGGCAAGCATCGCCGCCGCCGGTCGCGCCGGTCGCCTGATAAAAATGGGCAACAGCGAATCCCAACACGGGCGCAAGATTGTCGCCACCATCACCGCCGAACAGCAACACCGCAACGAAGGAGAGTCTTGAGCCATGTCTCTCGTCAGAAACTTTATCGAAGATTGGTCGCGCTACCGTCGAAGCATCGACGAAGGCGGCTTCCACGAATATGAACATATGTGGGGCATGGTCATCGACCTTGATAAATGCACCGGCTGCAACGCCTGTTCGGTCGCCTGTTACGCCGAGAACAATCTCGCCGTCGTCGGCGAGGACAAGTTCGAAAACGGACAGGGCATGCACTGGCTGCGCATCGAACGCTATTGGGACGAACCGAATCTGGGCAACGAGCGGGTCCGCGACACCCAGGAACACGGGGCCTCGTTCATGCCGATGATGTGCCAGCAGTGCAATTCAGCAACCTGCGAGCCGGTCTGCCCGGTTTCCGCCGCCTACCATACGCCCGATGGCCTGAACGCCCAGATTTATAACCGCTGCGTCGGTTCGCGCTACTGCGCCAACAACTGTCCGTACCGTCTACGCTATTTCAATTTCTTTTCCTATTACGAAGACTCGTGGCCGTCGCCGCTGGACATGCAACTCAATCCGGACATTACCGTTCGCGACAAGGGCGTCATGGAAAAATGTACGTTCTGCGTGCAGCGAATCCGCGCCACAAAGAACACCGCCAAGATGGAAGACCGCCAGGTTGTCGACGGCGAATTCCAGACGGCCTGTCAACAGACCTGCCCGACCACGGCGATTGTCTTCGGCGACCTGCTCGATCATGAAAGCGATGTTCACAAGCTATGGCATAAGCACCAAACCCGCCTGGGCACCACCAAGCAGGAAAAAAACAACCCTGAATTACGCGGATACAGACTCTACGAACAGTTAAATACGGAACCCTCCGTGACCTACCTGGAACGGGTGCGAGACGTTTAATGGCCGATGAAACACACTTAAACGCAACCAAAGACATCGACGAGAAAATCGCCTGGGCGAAGATCAACAGCGATGTGCTGCGGAGTATGGAAAACCCGCGCATGGGTTACTGGCTGGCGGTTATCGTCAGTATCTGCATGCTGATGGTCGGCGTCGTTTCGGAAGTTTATCAATACAACGTCGGCATGGGCCCGGCGCAACTGAACAATCCGCACATGTGGGATCTTTATATCTCGTCTTTCGTGTTCTGGATCGGCATGAGCCATTCCGGCACCCTGCTGTCGGCTATCCTGCATCTTTTCCATGCCGACTGGCGAAAACCGATTTATCGTTTTGCCGAGGCCATGACCACGTTCTCGCTGTTGACGGCGCTGCTCTTCCCGATCATTCACTTGGGGCGTGTCTGGAACATGCACTGGGTTGTACCTTACTATAGTGACCGCGGCATCTGGCCGAACTTCCGATCACCGCTGGTCTGGGACGCCTTCGCCATCACCACCTACCTGACCGGATCGGTGCTGTTCCTTTACATCGGCATGATCCCCGATCTGGCAATTTGCCGCGACAACGCCATTGGCTGGCGCAAGCGCCTGTATACGTTCATGTCGGTCGGCTGGCGCGGCGATGACCGGCAGTGGCGGAATTTCCGCAAGACCTATCTGCTGATGGCCTGCTTCCTGATCCCGCTCGCAGTTTCTGTGCACTCCATCGTCGCCGCCGATTTCGCCATGGCCATCATGCCCGGCTGGCACGTCACATCTTTCCCGCCTTACTTCGTTTCAGGCGCCCTTTATTCGGGTTGTGCGGCGATCATCACCCTGTTCGTGCTGCTGCGTTACTTCTTCAAATTCGAGCAGTACATGACCCTGCCGATCCTTGATAAAACCTGCAAGCTGACTTTCGCCATCGCCATGGTCTGGTCCTACCTGAACCTGATTGAATTCGCCTCTGTCTGGTATGGCCATGACATTCCGGCCAAGGAAGTGTTGATCGCCAAGTTCACCGGCCCCTATTCACCGTTCTTCCTGGCCATGCTGTTCTTCGGATCGGTACTGCCGTTCACGCTGGCGTTCGAGAAAATTCGCCGTAGCCCGTGGATTTTGTTACCGATTTCGATCCTGCTGAACGTCGGCATGTGGTTGGAGCGCTACATGATCGTCGCCCCCACCCTGTCGCTGTCCTATCACCCCTGGAGCTGGAATGTGATGTGGCCGGGCATGGTCGAGTGGGGCATTGTCTTCGGTAGCTTCGGTTGGTTTGGCTTGCTGTTCCTTATTTTCGTCAAGGTCTTCCCCTCGGTCTCGATGTACGAGGTCAAGGAAATGGTCTACCACCGCCGTCGGGTCGTTTATGAGGACGCCGAACTGCGCGCCCATGAATACATAACCGGCGCGTCGGGTGGCGGCAAGACTGCCCCCGCGACGGAGGGCTCATAAGATGGCGAGAAGATCACATAAAAAAAGAATTCTCGGGCTGTTTGGCGATTTTGATCAGGCGATCAAGGTGATCGTCGATATTCGCCAATACGCGGTCCCTGGGGTCAGTGTCGACCACATCACCATCAAATCACCGATCGAGCATCCCGAGATCGAGGAAATTCTCGGCGATCGACCCTGCCATGTGTCGAAGTTCTCGCTGTCGGGGGCCTTGTTCGGCCTGATATTCGGGGCTTTCTTCCTGGCTGCGGCGCAAGCCAATTTCCTGATTCAACCGCAAGGCGGCAAACCGGTCATCACCATTACATCGAACTTGGTGCTGATCTACGAAATGCTGATCCTGTTCGGCATGCTGGCGACCTTCATAGGCTTCCTGTTCGGTGCCGGTCTAATGCGCAAACGTTCGGTCCTTGATGACGAAATGATCAGTCTCGATCAGGTCGGTGTCGTCATTGAAGTGGAAGATGAGAATATCACCCCGGTTTTGCAGTTGTTTGAAAAACACCACGCCCTGGAAATTCGAGACAGGGAGGTCAGGGACCAATGAGACAACTTTTGCCGACACCTTTAGCATTGGCGGCCCTGATGTTAGCCGCCGCTTGCGCCCTTGCCCCGGCCCCGGCCCATGCATGGCCCTGGTCGACTGATATGATGAACCAACCCAACTTCAAGCCGCAGGAAGGCGTTATGCGGCCTTTCCCCAAGCGCTCGGTTCCGGTTACCGGCATACCGACGGAAATCGCCGACCGCGACGCGGCGGAAGATATGAGCAGCCCGTTTCCGCCCAGCCCGTCATCGATCCGCACCGGCCGCACCCTGTTCAAAATATATTGCGCTGCCTGTCACGGCATTGCCGGACGCGGCGATACCCCTGTCGCCGAACTGATCGGGGCCATCGATTTGACCGATCCGGACTTGATCAACGACATGACCGATGGCTGGATATTTGGCACGATCACCTTCGGTAGCGCCATTATGCCTGCCTACGGCGTCCCTAACGAGGCCTCCGAAGGGCGCGGCTCCAACGACCTGAACGTCGAGGAACGCTGGCATGTGGTCAATTACATCCGCAACGGCCTCGTCGCCGACGCCGACAAACACGTGGCGGCGGCAAAACAATGATGAACACTTATTTATTTAACGAAATGAGCGCCTGAGCCATGGAAGATTTCGGTAGCTGGTCGATCATCACGACAAATTTCCTCATCGTCCTTTATCTGGCGTTGGGGGGGATTATCCTTTCGTCTCTGCTGCACCTTGTTAACGCCAAATGGCGCTTTCAGGTGCGTTGGCTGGCCTGCGCCAACATGGCGTTATTCCCCATCGCCTTCGTCTTGTTGCTGATTTTGCTATCAAACGGCGAGGCCACATTCCCGTGGCTTGCCGGTGCCCATAAAGAAGGTGTGCATCTGCCGGGATGGCAAAACTACACCTTTCTGGTGATCCGCGAAATCGGCGGATTCATCCTGGCCTTCGCGTTTTGCTACGCCTTCGTCAAACTGCAAAAGCAGGCCGAATTGGACCCTTCGCCCGTCGTCCAACGCAAATTCCGCAATGTGGCGCTGACCATTCCTTACGTTTACGTTATCTATGGCAGCATGGTTGCCTGGGATTTTGAAATGACCATGGAAGCCGGATGGCACAGCGCCAGTTACGCGGCTTATCAGTTCCAAAGCAATTTCCATGGCTTTCTAGCCTATTTTGTCCTGATGCTCTACGTCATGGATAAAACCGGCCACATGAAGGACGACTTCGAGCGCAAGATATACAACTACCTGGCCCAACTTATTCTCGGCATGACCATCTTGTGGATCTACTTCTACTTCACCCAGTACCTGGTGCTCTGGTATGGCCGCCTGCCCTTCGAGATGGACCGTTTCATCCGCATGCTCGATGGCGGCTATTACACCCTTATGGCGCTTTTCCTGGCCTGCAAGTTCATCATCCCGTTTTGCACCTTTATCTTCACCCGGGCGCGCCACAGCCGCCCGACGATTGTCATCGTGTCGCTGTTTATTCTCGCCGGGACCTGGCTTGAACGCTATGTCTGGATCTCCGGTTCCGTGCCCAGCCGCTACTTTCACACGCCCCTGTCGAGTTCCTTCGACCTGCTGGTCACCGGCCTGATCATGGCCGCCGCCTTCATCTCGCTGCGTTGGCGGCTGAACCGTGACAATCTGCTATAAAGGGCATCATCGCGTTTGACGTAAGCCTTCCCCCAGGACCATGGCCGCGGCGATGGCGACGTTGAGCGAGCGTGCACCCACCGCCATGGCCACCCGCACTTGCGCGTTGGTGGCGGCAAAGACATCGTCCGGGACACCGGCACTTTCGCGTCCGACCATAAGAATATCGTCCGGCTGATAGGCAAAATCCGTATAGACGGTTTGCGCTTTTGTCGATAACAAGACCAGCCGCGCACTGCCCTGGGTCCGCGCCGCCGTGAAAGCAGCCCAGGAAGAATGGCGAGTGACATCGGCGTCCTGCAGGTAATCCATGCCGGCGCGCTTTAATTGACGGTCGGAAAAAACGAACCCGCAGGGTTCGATGATATCAACGCCAAGATTGAGACACATGGCCGTGCGCAGTAATGTTCCGGTATTTTGCGGTATATCTGGTTGATATAAGGCGAGACGCATGGTTTTATCACTCAATTAGCAGGATTTGATCTAGGTTAAGGCGTAAAGCGGCTGAGACCTGATCTTATCCCTTTGCATACAGGATTGTATTGATTTTACCCTTCTGCCAATCTATGACACACAGCACGCGACAAGATCAGATTTAAATCGTCCCGAATGGACAGCCAAAAGGTTCTTTCATGACAGACCAAGCAAATACCGAAGACAGTGCCAGCCGACGCGATTTTCTGCAAATAGCGACCTATACGGTCGGCGCCGTCGGTGCCGGATTGGCCGTCTGGCCAATTGTTGACAGCATCAACCCGCCCGCCGATGTCCTTGCCTTGTCTTCTACCGAGGTCGATCTTTCGCCCGTCGAGGAAGGCCAGAGTATCACCGTTATCTGGCGCGGCCGCCCGGTCTTCGTTCGCCATCGCACGGAAAGCGAAATTGAACAAGCCAGGGCCGTTCCCCTGGATGCCTTGCCGGACCCGCAAACGGACGAAGATCGCACGCAGAAGGCCGAATGGCTGATTATGGTCGGGATCTGCACTCATCTGGGCTGCATTCCCAACGGTCAGCGTCCAACCGACCCCAAGGGCGACTTCGGCGGCTGGTTCTGCCCCTGCCACGGTTCGCACTACGACATCTCCGGACGCATCCGCAAGGGCCCGGCACCTGCCAACCTTACTGTCCCCTCCTATGAATTCCTTGACGATACAACCGTCAAAATCGGCTAAGGGAAAATTAAAATGAAATTCACCAAATCCATCATTTTGCCCTTTCTTGACTGGGTTGATTACCGTCTGCCAATATTTTCCTATGCTCAGAAAAACCTCGTCGATTATCCGACGCCGAAGAACCTGAACTACTGGTGGAACTTCGGCTCGCTGGCCGGCATCGTCCTGATGATCATGATCATCACCGGGTTTTTCCTGGCCATTAATTACACCCCGCACACGGATTACGCCTTTTCCAGCGTCGAGCACCTGATGCGCGACGTCAATTACGGCTGGTTACTGCGCTTTATGCATTCCAATGGCGCGTCCATGTTCTTTATCCTGGTCTACATCCATATGTTCCGCGGCCTTTATTTCGGTTCTTACAAGGCACCGCGCGAATTGTTGTGGATCATCGGCGTGGTCATCTATCTGTGCATGATGGGCACCGCCTTCATGGGCTACGTGCTGCCGTGGGGACAGATGAGCTACTGGGGTGCTACGGTTATCACCAGCCTGTTTTCAGCCGTTCCCGTCATCGGCGACACCATCGTCACCTGGCTTTGGGGTGGCTTCGTCATCGATAACAACACCCTGACCCGTTTCTTCGTCGGCCACTACCTGATGCCGATGGTGATCTTCATGCTGGTCGTCGTTCACATGTGGGCCTTGCATCAGCATCATTCGAACAATCCGCTGGGCGTCGATATGCGCACCCCGGCCGACAGCATCCCTTTCCATCCCTACTACACCATCAAGGATCTGGTTGGGCTGGGTGTTTTCCTGATCGTCTATTTCGGTTTTGTTTTCTTCGCCCCTGACTTTTTCGGCGAACCCGACAACTACATCGAAGCCAATCCGCTGGTGACGCCACCACACATTGTTCCCGAATGGTACTTCCTGCCGTTCTACGCAATCCTGCGCTCCATCGACAATAAACTAATTGGCGTTATCGCCATGTTCTCCGGTGTCTGCATCCTGTTCGCCTTGCCGTGGATGGATCGTTGCCGGGTGCGCAGTGCCAGATTCCGTCCTATCTACCGGCAGTTCTTTTGGATATTCCTTGCCGATTGCATATTGCTTGGCTACATCGGTGCCCAATCCGCCGTCGAGCCTTTTGTCACTATCGGCCGCGTCGCCACCGCCTATTACTTCGCCCACTTCCTGATTATCTGTCCGTTAATCTGCAAATTCGAGCGTCCACTGGTGCCACCCGATAGTATTAACGCAGGCGTTCTGCAAGCCGCGAAAGGAGCCAAATGATGGGTAAATCCACACTCCTTCGTTTCGCCCTGGCCGCCGGTTTAGCGGTCGCGACGATCAATAGCGCGGCTCATGCTTCCGGCGAGAAGGTCCACCTGGAAAAGCAGGACTGGTCCTTCGACGGTATTTTCGGCACCTATGATCGGGCAGCCCTAAAGCGCGGCTACCAGATTTATTCTGAAGTTTGCGTCAGTTGCCACTCGCTGAATTATATTGCCTATCGCAACTTGATGGATATCGGCTTCGAAGAAGAAGCTGTCAAGGGAATCGCCGCCGAGTTCGAGGTCCAGGACGGCCCCAACGACGACGGCGAAATGTATCTGCGTCCGGCCCGCCCGTCGGACCGTTTCGTCGCGCCTTACGCCAACGAAAAAGCCTCGCGCGCCGCCAATAACGGTGCTTTCCCGCCTGACTTGTCACTGATGGCCAAGGCCCGCAAGGGTGGTCCAGACTACATATTCGGGCTGCTCACCCGTTACCATGAAGAACCGCCGGAAGGCCTCGAGTTGGCCGATGGTATGAATTACAACGAGGTCTTCCCCGGCCATCAGATCGCCATGGCTCCGCCGCTTTCAGACGATGCGGTGGAATATGAAGACGGCACCCCAGCGACGCTGGTACAGCACGCCAAGGACATCAGCACCTTCCTGGCCTGGGCCGCGAGCCCGGAAGCCGAGGGCCGCAAACGTCTTGGTATCAAGGTCATGCTGTTCTTATTCGTATGGACCGGCATGCTGATCGCACTGAAGAAAAAAATCTGGGCCAAACTGCACTAGCGGCGAGGCAAAAAAAGACAACGACAAAGGCCGTCACGTTCGCGTGGCGGTTTTTTTCTGTTTTCCCTAAAGCCCAGCTTAGTTGTTCTGGGCACCCCGGTTAATCCAGCGCCGCAGCATCAGCTTTTCCCACTTTGTCAGGTCTTTGCGGCCATGGGGCATCTTCAAATTTGGGCCTGCGCGCCCCTCGATCAGCACCATCAGGTTGCTTGTGAAAGCATCGCCCTTAACAATGATCGAGCCATGGCTGGTTCCCTTCATCAGGCTTTCGTAAGTCCGTAGATCAAGACCGCTTTTCTCGTAGCCATCCTGACCGGGAACATGACATTCCAGACAGTGCTTTTCGATGATCGGCAGTATCTCGGCCTTAAAGGTTGCGTGATCGGCGCGCCCACTGCTCGGTAAAGCCAAGCTAATTACCACGGCCCCAAGCAAGAGCCCCGTGTGGACAGAAATAAAGCCGTGTTTCCGTTTTAGCATAGTGACCTCCTTTTATTGTTAAATGTCGCCCGATTATTAGATACTAAGACGCCGCCCGCTTCGGCTCGGTGTCCATGCTCTTACCTTCAAAAATCGGGATAAACCGACTGACCACATAATAGGTGACAAATGGCGCGGCCAGGATGATCGCGGCCGTCAGCAAGCCTTCCTTGGCAAAGAATTCAAACTCGAAATCAACGAAACCGCGTTCTGACTTGGAAATAAGTTGGCCGCCGACAACGACGTTGAAGCGCATGACCAACACCTGAATGACCAGCATCAGGCTCCCCAGATTGCCCAGATAAAGCAGCGCTTTATCCCTGATACCCAATAGCGAGACGATGCCAAGAACCAGCAACGGCCCGAGCGACAGGAAGCCCATCTGGCCGAGCACGTAGGAGTTATACAAAGGCCCCAGCAGCAACGGCTTGATAATTGCCCAGTGCGCCCCTTGTTCGTAACTGACGAAGGTGATTTCCAGAACTTCCAGGGCGTAGTCGAGAATGAAGGCCATCCACAAGGTAATCATGAATTTCTTGATCAAGGCGTAGTCATAGCCGTTACCGCGCCGCCACATGATAAAACTGTACATGAGAAACATCATCGCTATGCCGCTGACGATGGCCGAAGACAGGAAAATGAACGGTTGCAGCGCCGTCGCCCACCAGGCCACTGCCTTCACCGATCCAAAGACAAAGCCGACATAGCCATGCAACAGGCAAGCCCAGGGGATGCCGATACCGGCCAGGAATTTGGCGAATTTCTTATCAAAGCTGGCCGATTCAGGGTTGTAGGTGGTAATACCAAGACACAAGACTTTCCAGAAAAGTGCCATATATCCGTGCGCCTCGTTGGCCCGCTCGATGAAGACCTGACGGTAAATAACCCAGATTTCGATCATCAGAAGCATCAGATAACTGGAATAGACATAGCCAAAAATACTCATCGCCGAGGTCGTGTGCGGCGTCGTATAAATCTGATATGCCCGTTGCGGCTGGCCCAGATGAACCAGCAAGGGCATCGCCGCGAACAGGCCGAAGCAGAACGCCGAGACCAGGGCGAAATTGGCAATCGGTTTGAATTCCTTGACGCCAAAAACGTGATACATGGACGACAATACAAAGGCACCGGCCACCAACCCGGTAATGTAGGGGTAGATGACAATCATGATCGACCAGACAACATGAGCATTGTTGGGGAAGATGTAATTGACCAGGGCGCCGCCTGGCAGTCCAAAGGCTTCCATCACACAACCTCCCTTGGCAGCCCGATGTAGAAACAGGTCGGATCGGTATGCATTTCAGGTTTCAAAACCATCCAGTGATCGTTTTCAAAAATTTTCGATACCTGACTTTCGACGTCATTCAAATCGCCAAACAGGCGGGCCTTTTGCGGACACACGGTGACACAGGCGGGCAGCAATCCCTTTTTCACCCGATGATAACACCATGTGCACTTATCGGATTTATGCTCGACAGGGTTAATGAAACGCGCCGCATAAGGGCACGCCTGGACACAATAGGCGCAGCCCAGGCAATATTCCCGGTCAACCAGAACAAACCCTTCGGGGGATTTGAAAGTTGCGCCGACCGGGCAGACCTGAACACAAGGCGGGTTGTGACAGTGATTGCACATTTTTGGCACGGTCCGGGCGAGTCTAATATTCTCCCGGAAGCGCTTGTTCAGTTTCTCGAAGCCCGCCAACGCCCCCTTGGGTGAGTCGACGTAGACGCCATCGTCCCGGATCACATAGCGTTCGACCCAGGTACGGAAATAATCCGCCGGTACACTGTTTTCACGTTTGCAGGCACGCACACAATTGCCGCAGCCAATACACTTATTGATATCGATGACATAAGCATACTTGTGCGTGGCCTCCTCCAAATTCTCGGAGCCCCCTGTCTCGGGGCCGTGCGCCTGGGCACCGGGTCCGAAGACCATCAGAACGGTAGCCGTCGCCGTGCCATCAAGCAGACGCATCAGGAATTCCCGCCGGGAGTCTGGTTCCCTCGATTTTTTCATTTCGGATATTCCCTTCGCGTCGTTCATTTCGTTCCCCATGGCCTAAGGTGTCGGATCGTGGGAGCTATGACAGGAAATACAGAGCGTGTCGGGTTCAATATCCCGATGGGTTTCGTTGATTTTATTTTCGTACTGGGGGAAATTCACAGGCTTGTTAACCCTTGCGTCATGGCAATTCAGGCATTGCCAGGTGGATTGGTCATCAACCTGAGCGTCGGCGATTTTGACACCCTCCTTAACATGGTCGGCAAGTGCCCCGTGGCATGATTCACACGACAACGCCTGATGCTTGAATTCGGCAAATTCTTTATTCACCTCCTCGTGACAGGTATTGCACGAGTCATTACCGCCATAGACGACTTCATAACTTTCATTAAGGGCCAGCGCGTCGCCCCGGTACCAGTCCTTGTAATTCCAACTAACCGGCGTCGCCACTTGCTTGACAATCAGGAAGATAAAGATGAAGCCGACGATGAGCACCGCCAAGCGCACGAGATGGGCTTTAGGGCTGGGTAGTGACATGGTTACCGTCCTCCATATGGGCCAACGAAACTAGGGCGCACCCGCCCGGCGGCGTTATTCTAGGGTTTCCAGATATGCAATAACGGCAGCCCGCTCATCCTCTTTTTTCAATTTGAAGACCATCGTCTTGGCGCCAACGAACTTCTTCGGGTTGGCGAGAAATTTATCCAGGTTTTCGGCGTCCCAGACCACATCAGACCCCTTTAAGCCCGTGTATTTGCTGAAGTCAGTCGACCCCGCCTTGCGACCGATAACGCCGGCAAGGGATGGCCCGTTCTTGTGCTTTCCCGCATCCGTGGAATGACAGAGCGCACATCTTTTCTTGAAGATACTCGCCCCTGAATCTGCGTCAGCTGCGGCGGGTGAAGGGATGTAAATTAATATCGCAACAAAAATTCCTGAAAGAACTGCCAACCATAACTTCTTCATTGGATTTCTCCCGAGTTAGGCTCAAGCAAAATAACAGTAATATGGAGCCAGTTGCAAAATTCTTGTTTTCCCGCGTACTTTTTTCTCTAAACAATCTTGCGCCGATACGATTCGTCCTTTTGCAGTTGAGATTTTCTAAAAAGGGAGTTTTGATGATGTTTTAGGCATA
>FLOH01000235.1_pt1 | contig 145780 bp, 130 predicted proteins | sample 756751 | NCBI WGS metagenome assembly FLOH01 (sample SAMEA4026879, study PRJEB14308) | marine metagenome | biome: coastal water; material: water | depth 74 m | reverse complement strand
GCGTCAGATGTGTATAAGAGACAGCCCTATCTTCGTCGGCAGCGTCGATGTTCGTGATATCAGCGCCCGCAGAAAGAAGGAGGAGGAAAGACTCAGAAACGAAAGAGACCTCAGAGAATCACAAAGAATTGCACACCTGGGCAGCTGGCGCCTGGATTTGGAGACCAATGAGGTTTTTTGGACTGAAGAGCTTTACAGAATGTATGGTTTTGATCCGACATTGCCTCCACCACCTTATACCGAACATATGAAATTGTTCACCCCTGAAAGCTGGTCTTTATTGTCGACTTCCCTGGCGGAAACCAGAGACACCGGCATTCCATATGAACTGGAACTGGAAATGGTCAGAAATGACGGGAACAAAGGATGGATCTGGGTGCGGGGTGAGGCCATAACTGATTCGGAAGGGAAAACAATTGGCCTCTGGGGTGCCGCGCAGGACATCACCGAGCGAAAGGGAATGGAGGAAACGCTACGGCAGAGCCAAGAGAAGTACAAACACCTGTTCAATGAAGCACAAGTTGCTCTGTTTCGTACAAATATTGATGGTACGCTGATGGAGATTAATGAACGTTATGCTAAAACAGTAGATTATGAGACAGTCGAGGAATGTATGGCCAACTTCCATGCCGGTAAGGCTTGGTCTGATCGGAAAGCACGTGATAAACTCATAAAGAAATTGCATCAAGATGGATCTGTTAATGATTATGAGGCAGAGATTGTCCGCAAGGACGGCACCCATATTTGGATTAATTTTTCGGCCACCATCTACCCTGAGCAAGAATACATTGAGGGTTCTTTAATAGACATAACAGCCCGCAAACTGGCCGAGGAGGATCGTGAGAAACTCCAGGCTCACTTAAATAAAATCCAAAAGATGGAATCCATCGGCAATTTGGCTGGTGGTATCTCTCACGATTTTAACAACATTTTGTTTCCGATTATGGGATTGTCCGAGTTGTTGTTGGAAGACCTTTCTCCCGGCAGTCTTGAACACGAGAATGCACGACAGATTCTAAAAGCTGCTGAAAGGGGAAGCGATCTCGTTCAGCAAATCCTGGCATTCAGCCGTCAGACCGACCATAAGATGATGCCCATTAGAATACAAAATGTTTTAAAAGAGGTGCTCAAACTGGTTCGGTCCACAATACCCGCGAATATCGATATCAAACACCACATCCAAATGGACTGTGGTTTGGTAAATGGTGATGCGACTCAGGTGCATCAAATCGCCATGAATCTGATCACCAACGCCTATCACGCCGTGGAATCGGAAAACGGTGAAATCGCTGTTCGGCTGAGGGAAGTCGAAATCGGACCTGATGAATCGGCCGACGAAAAGTTTTTTCCCGGGAGGTATGCGCTGCTGTCCGTTTCCGACACAGGGTCCGGAATCGATCCTGCAATAAAGGACAAAATCTTCGAACCCTACTTCACGACCAAGGATCAGGGCAAAGGCACCGGCCTCGGTCTTGCCGTCGTCTATGGTATTGTGAAAGAGCATCACGGCGATATCAAGGTATACAGCGAATTTGGTAAAGGCACGACTTTCACTTTATACTTGCCCATAATGGCCAAAGCTGAGAAAGCAGTATCGACTGAGGGAAAAGAAGATTATTTTACAGGACATGAACGAATCCTTTTGGTTGATGATGAAGAGGTCATTGTAAAATTGGAAAAGCAGATTCTTGAACGCCTTGGCTATCATGTCACTGAACGCTATAGCAGCTCTGATGCATTGAGAGCATTCAGGAAAAATCCATTTGCGTTTGACTTGGTCATTTCCGACTTATCAATGCCGAACATGACTGGCGACCAATTGACCCGCAAACTGATAGCAATTCGGCCCGACATACCCATCATTATTTGCACGGGGTTCAGCGAAAGACTTATTCAGGAGAAGGCTGCAAAAATCGGGGTTAAGGGTTTTCTAATGAAACCAGCCGGTAAATCGGAAATGGCTCAAACAGTGCGAAAAGTGCTGGACGCGGCCAAGGCAGAGGTTAACGATTAGGACTTCAATTGCGTCACCTGATGCGTTTTCCATGCAACGATTATCCAACATCTCGTGGGCGCCTCCCTGATGGAAATCTTCACCATAACGGAAGGATATCAGAACCCGCATCCATTTTTTCGATTTTTGGTGATACGAAAATGTAATTTTTAAAGCGATTCCCATACCGTTTTGTTGTATTTATTGAAGGCATTAACTTCAATATTTCCCTGGATGCGAATCCGCTTCAAGGGCATGCACTTGGTTAATATGCAAATTTTTGAAATTCCAGGGTATGGTTCAATATTTGCATAGATTACCAGGGATGGGCATATCCTAATCCTGCACTGTTGGCAGCTACCCGGGCATCGAGACAGGGAGGCCTCTTTGGTTAAGCTCTGTAGACAAATGTAGACTTTCAGGTTGCAGCCACAAATAATCAGTGAATTTCATGAGAAGGTAAGGTGAAAATGCATCGTAATACTTCAAAATATTCGTGTCGAAAGGAAAAAAGGAAAAGGCCTGGTTATGATAAAACCCACAAAAGCCGTTAACATCTTATTGCTATTGATTGCCTTTATCATGCTGCCAGGTGCAAAGGGCTACGCCCAGTCATCCGAATCCGCGCGGATCGTCCTTTTGGAAACCATGCCAGTCCCGGTGGTGCTGGAGCACAGCAAATGGTTCATCAGCGAACTGGAAGCCTTGGGATATCAAGTGGGCAAAAACTTAGATCTTGTTTTGTTGCAGGCCAACGGAGATAAATCGAGAGCTATCCACTTGCTAAAAGAGACAGTTGAGAAAAAGCGCCCGGATGTCGTCGTCACAAACGCTACTTTGGCCACCCAGGCTGCCGTGCAGGTGTTGAATGGAACCCGGATTCCGGTGGTTTTCATGACCGTATCGGATCCCGTTGGAGCGGGAATCATCCAAAAAATTGGAGACCCCACAAAAACAAACATCACCGGAAGGGTCCATATGATAGAACGGGAGACCCGGATCAACTTGGTCATGAGATTAATCGGCAATTCATCTGAAAAGCCGGTTCGAGTTGGATTCATTCACTCGTCCTATCCTTCGGCCGTCGGGGATATCAAGGGATTACAGTCAGCTGCGGCCTATCGGAACGACATCGTTTTTGTTCCTTTTCAAATACTCTACAAAAAAGTGCCTGAAGGATTGCCCGAAATGCTTCGGGAGGTGGCAAAAGGGATAGAGCGTTTTGACGATAAAATTGATTTCTGGTGGGAACCGTCGGGACCCCTGGGTGAGCTTCCCGAATACACCCAATTGCTACTGGAAGAATCGGAAAAACCAATTATCATGGGAACGACGGATCATGCGGTACGGCTAGGTGCCCTGTTGCATCTCACTCCAAGTATTGAAGGGAGTGGCCGAGAAGTCGCCCGAATCGCTGATTCTATCATAAAAGGTCATGATCCCGGAAAAATCCCCCCCCTGCCGCCTGCTGACTTTGATATGGGAGTTAATCTGACAACGGCCGTCAAACACGGAATCGTCATTCCCCCGGATCTGCTCAAACTTGCCGGTGAAAATTGTTATCATTAAGGATAAGAAAGCATCATGCGTCTTCAAACCAAAATCAGCATGGCGTTATTACCCCTGGTCGCCCTGACCATATTTTTTGTGGGGACCTGGGCCGTTATTAAGGCCACTAAGGGGATCCAGAACGCCATGTACCAGTTGATTGAAACTGAACTCAAACACTATGTTCAGGATACCGTATCCGATTTAAGCCAAACCCTTGAAAAACACGGCCTGTCTCACGTGGACTCCTTTGTACAGGAATACCAACAGTATGCACTGGAGGCCACTAAAAAGATCGACCTGTTTAAGACCGGTCATATATTCGTTATCGGCAAACCCGGCGAAATAGTTTTTTCCAGCCGTGGGGAGAAAAACCATGGTGATAAGTATTGGGCCGAAACTGAAAATGATATTATCAAAAAGAAAGGGGAGTTCGTACGGGGGCTGCATACCTTTGATCATGCAGAGGAAATTTACATCGGTTACTATTTCGCTCCATGGAAATGGACGATCATTTATGCGATTTCCACCAAAGAGCTTTTCGCTCCGGTGAAAGTCATTCGAAATGTGACCATTGTTGCCGCCCTTATTTGTACCGCCCTCAGCCTATTTTTGATCTTTTTCATCATCCAAAGATTCGTGATCCGGCCGGTAACCCTGTTGAAGGATGCTGCCGTCAAAGTGGCCCAAAGGCGGCGAATTGAAAAAATCCCCGTTGAAACCGCTGACGAGCTCGGCACATTATCCCGCAGCATGGAAAACATGGCGGACGACATCTGGAATTACCAGAAGGAGCAGGAAAACTGGCAATCTAAACTGGAAGACAAGATTAAAGAACGAACTAGAAGCCTGTCGGAAGCCGAGGAACGGTATCGGCAGGTGGTTAACACCATCAATGAGGCAATTATTATCGCCGACACAAACGGTTTTCTTTTATTCGTAAATCCGTCCTGTTGCGAGATTTACCGATATTCTGAAAAAGAATTGATAGGCATGCATACCTCCAATCTTGTTCACCCTGAGTATCATAACATCTTTGAACGATTTTCCGTGGAAGTCCGGGAGAAAGGAAGTTTCTCCGTTGAAACCATGGATGTGCGCAAAGACGGCAGCCACTTTTTTACGGATATCAGGGGAGCATTAATCCTCTATAATAATCAGGAATGCCTCCTTGCCGTGATCCGGGATGTAACTGAAAAAAAGACAGCGGAAATGGAACGGGAGAAACTGATTGAAGAGCTTCAAAAAGCCCTGAATGAGATTAAGACACTGAAGGGGATTGTACCGATCTGTTCATCCTGCAAAAAGATCCGGGATGACAAAGGATATTGGAACCAAATTGAGAATTATATCAGAGCTCATTCTGAAGCTGAATTCAGCCATGGCATTTGTCCGGACTGTGCAAAGGAACTATATCCTGAATTCGATTTATACCCAGAAACAAAATGAAGTGTCATTGTGCTAATTCTGGTTTAGAGGGCGACTGTTAATGCAAGTCACACTTTCCTATATCATTGTTCTGCCAAGTAATTTTCATACCTCAGAACAATACCTCTGGCAGCCTTCCGTTGTGGGAGAGAAAATCCTCGGCTCACCAAGCGGTTCTCAAACCCGACAAAAACGCTTTCCCAATACCGGAAAGCAGGGTGCTGTTTTGACGGTACGGATGGCACATCCAGCCACTGGCACGGCATCAGAATGCCCGATTACCTGGACCCTTCGACCATTGGACAAAATACATGCGATTCCAACTATACGGACTGGTTTGACAGCTGGACAAGCCAACTCTATGCTGAAAGCACGGTGGCGGACACAACGGCCGGCCCCGTGGAATACACCATCATCGGCGATTCCGGACCGGTTTTGGCCTTCATGCACGGTGGCCCCGGTGATTTCTACAGTGCCATCGCGTACTTCAGCGATCTCATGGGCAAAGGGTTCAGGTGTCTGACCTGGTCCCGGCCTGGTTTTCTGCGGACACCCCTGTCTACCGGCACAACCCCGGAAACCCAGGCTGACGCCCTTGCCGCCCTTCTGGACACGCTTTCCATCGACAGCGTTGCCATGATCGGTGCATCCGCTGGCGGTCCCCCTGCTTATCAGTTCGCCATACGCCATCCGGAAAGGACCTGGGCCCTCGTCCAGGCCGATGGCATCAGCCAAGCCTACAGCCCGGACGCCAACCCAAGACCCGGCGTGGAAACGTGGGTTTACCTCATTAATCAAGATTCCGGCATGTGGCTTTATAATGCCATGTTTGAGTATGCCAACTTGGGTACAGCTAGACAGTTTATGGGAATGATGAGCCTGTTAGACGATAAACAAAACGATGCCCTGGCAGAAAGCGTCGTGGCCGATCCGTCAAAACTCAGTATGCTTGGAAAGATATTATTAAGCATGGGGCCCAACAGCCTATTGAAGGCCGGCTCCTTCAATGACATCGACAACTATACGGATATGCCACCCATGCCTCTTGAAGAGATAACAGCACCCACCCTGATCGTTCACGGCACGGCCGACGGAGATGTGCCGCCGGAGGACGCCACATACGCCGCCTCCAAGATCGCCGGATCGGAACTTTACTGGGTGGAGAACGGTATACACGTGGCCACCCTGTCCGAAAATTCAGGTGAGGCCATGAAAAAAATCCTCGATTTTCTGAACCAGCACAGCCCTGAATAGGCAGGATTTAATCAATCTCCAACCCACACCACAACCTCGTTCATCCGGTGTTGTGGCATGGTTCCGATCTGAGGGGGTTTGAGGACAACATCCCTGTTGCGCACGAGAGGAGTATCGACGAACGCTGGCGCTTTTCAAAAAAACTCAGCCCCGACCTTCGAGTCTCGCAAGCCTAAACTGATTATTGGCCACATAGGCGCTACCAGAACCTGAGCAGATTATTTGATTAGAGCCACATCCACAAATTATGGCGCAAAATGCCTTGTGTTTCTCTGGAGTTCAATTTCACTATTCGGTCGGAATGGATATGACAAACGATTTCTCGCAGCCGAAGGGTTGCGTGATACCATCATTGGGAAGAGGCGGAATAAGGGTTGAGGGGTGCCTGAATTTGAAAGTTTTCTGGATTAAATAAGACCGGTAACATACGTATTTAGAGGATAGAATCCACGGCAATACTCTCAATATATGTAAGGTTTATCCCATCCCCCGACTTGATGATATCACACGCTTTTTTTGACCCCAAATATACCGGGTTCGTGTCAGATATGACACATTTCACATGATGTGCATCCCGAAAAAATTGGGGTTGATTGACGGAGGGCTTCTTGTAGGACTCCTTCATGATGCTTCAGATTATTGCGCTGGTCTTTTTTGTTTTTGCCAGATTTTTTCGGCGCCCGAATCCTGAAGATGGGTTTGATGTTTCCCCAGGACGGTCGCCTTTTGAACCCAACGGTTTGACGCCAGGCCCGTGGCCGCTCGCCACGCCGATTATGATCCGCCCAGCGGAGTACCGATATATTCATAAAGGCCATGCCGTACATCACTTGCACAAAAAAAGAAGTCGCATAAAGCCCAACACATCCGTATGTGGTCTATCCTTAACGATGCACCGCCGAACCCTGAAAAGTCACATCCCCTTAGGATTTGACATACCACCCCAAAGCGCATTACACAATATTCACCCAAACAATCTGAGCAAAGGGTATACCCATGAACAAATCTGACCTAATGAATCGCCTTGCCGAAGAAAAGGGATTTTCCCTCACAACCGCTGCCCGGTTTGTCGCCGGGGATTGCATGGATCTTGAAGACTGGAATCAGAATAGCTCTTGATGAAATTGAAGAAGGCTGAAAGGAGAGAGTAACGAAGCTTTGTGGTTCATAAGAAATGAATTGATCTCCACGTATAAGATTATGTAGGATTAAGATAGGGAAACCAAAAATTCATTGAAAATAAGTATGTTGGCGGTCGGAATTGATGCAAGTAACCAAGCGGGCTTTGGCCCACCTGACTTTAAGGATGCTTCATTCGAATTAGACGGCAAGAAAACGGTAAAAATCAGAATGGCAGGTTAAGTATTTGCTAATAACTCCAGTACCAGGTCGGCAATCCGAAATAGCATAGCTGGGGGAACATGACATTCATCAAAAATTATACAGGCAAACTGAGAAAAAATCTATGTGGGATCTTTTTGATACTGATTCTGGGGTGGATGTTGATAGAACCTCTTACGAATCGCTGGCCATTCTTTAATGTGGCTTTTGCCTACTTTTTTTCTTTTCTGATATTAGGCGGATTTTACGTTATCACCGCCCACAAAAAGATCTTTATCATATGCCTTTTTTTAACGGTCTTGAGTTTTTTCATGGAAGCGTTAGCAGTTTTCCATGATTCCAAAATCTGCCAGCTTTGGGCATACTTGCTCGGTGCAGGTGTCGATGTATTGATAACGATTTCTATTATCTGGCATACTGCTTTTAAGCTAATGTATACGCGCGATGATGTGTTTGCAGGCGTTATCGGCTTCTTGCTGATCGGTGGGTGTTTTGCTGATATGTATTTGATTCTCCAACAGTTGCAGCCTGGGACAGTTCACTTTCAAAAAGCACTGGTTTCTGTGGGATCTTCTGTTGGTGCATCGGGGACAGCCCGGCAGTTCCTCTTCCAAATGGGTGATTTTCTTTATTTCAGTTATATGACGATTACCACTGTGGGATACGGTGATGTTGTCCCCATATCTCATTTCGCTCGAAGACTGACCAGTATTGAGGCTTGCCTAGGTGTGCTTTATATAGCGGTCTTTGTGGGTCGATTGATGGGCCTCTATCTGCATGGTAATAAAAACGAATCATCGATTTAAGAGACCTGGTGGGCATTACACTGGAAAATCTTCCCGCATATCCCTAACCCGTACAAGCCGGAACCAAAAGGTCTTTCACCCCAGTAACATCTTCCGGAGCTACGGGGTAAACAAAGCCCGCAAAGAAAGACAATGGAAAATCTCTTGCCAACTTTGAATCTAAGATCGTTATTTTATGTTCATTACGCTCGGTATTTTTGACTGTTTTAGGGTTAAAAAAGGGATTCTATATGGAGATTGAACAAAAAGGAGTATAAGCACATGCTGACTATGCAGTCGCTGAAATTCCTGATTCCGAATTCTACCTGATTGAAGGCGGAACACACTTCGGATTCTGGGTATCGGACTATGCTTTTGAGGCGCAGAAGAAAGCTGTGGCTTTCTTCCGGGAGCATCTGTAATTTTTCATTTATCAAAATAAAGAAAGGCTAAAAAATGGAAGCAAAAATACAAAAGCTGAAAGATGGGCGTGACCTCGCTTACGCGGAATATGGAGATGTTAAGGGAATACCGGTTTTTTACGCACACGGAGGTCCCGGATCGCACCTGGAGGGACAATTCTTCCATGAAGAGGCAAAAAAACACCGCTTTCGATTTATCGCCACGGATCGGCCAGGGATGGGAAATTCAACTTATCTGGAGAACCGTACGTTGTTGGATTACCCATCTGATGTTGGCGAACTTGCTGATGCACTGAACATCGCCAAGTTTGGGGTTATGGGCTGGAGTGGCGGTGGAGCGCACACAACGGTCTGTGGTTATGCTATACCGGAGCGGTTGCTCTTTAATTTCTCCTTCGCAGGCTACACCAATTTCGCGGAGCTTCCAGGAGCGGAAAAATACTTGAAAACCAAGATGGATCAGGTATCCGTTGGCCTTTCTAAAACCCATCCTAAATTATTCAAAATGTTTTTTGACCTGATGGGGTTCAGCGAAAAACATATGCCCAAGTCCTATTTCGATGCACTCATGAAAGAGGTTTCAGAAACGGATAGGAAAATTGCTGAAGATGAGGCATTTCATAAAATGTTCATGGAGGACCAGAACGAAGCATTCAAGCAGGGAAGCAAGGGCGTAACAACAGATGCCGCTGTCCATTATATAGACTGGGGTTTCAAACTAAGAGATATTACGGCCGAGCTGAACGTATTCCACGGCACAAATGACACCATGGTGCCCTTTGAATACGGTAAACATATTTCTGAAAATGTACCGCACTGCACCCTGCATACCATAGAAAACGAAGGGCATCTTTTTCCATACAAACATTTATGTGAAATATTTGATCTTGCGAAAAGGGAAGTAGGCACATAGTCAGGTGGCCGGAGTCTCATCCTTAACCGACACAACCAGTTCAATAGAACAAAGAAATTCCAATGATCGCCAAAATCATATCAGGCGGCTCTTGATTTCGCAATCCAACACGACATTCCCCACGTTGTGGACCGGCGGTCGTGTCTGTTTCGCATGATCCGTTTCAGATAAGGCAGCTGAAAAGGTTTTTACAGCGCCAATTTTTTTGGGTATAATCTCAATGTATTGCAGGTTTGGGATGAAAAGACTCACCACAACATCTGGACAATCGTCCAAACGGCTTTGTTTCCAGATGCTGTCAATTCCCAGATAAAACGTGAAGAATTGTTCTGGCAGTCTTGCGAAATTTTGATGAATGTGCAACGCTAACTTAACCGTAAATAGGTGAGGAAAACATGGGAGCAAAAAAAGACACGCCTGAGGGTTCAGAACTTAGACAACGTGCGGAAAAGCTACTTGAGATAGAGTTGGACAGTACCGAAGCGCTTTCCGAAATGCCCCCTGAAAAGATTGCAAGTCTCATCCACGAGCTTCAGGTTCATCAGATTGAGTTAAACATGCAGAACGAGGAACTCTGCCGCATACAGGATGACCTTGAAAAGACGCGGGACCGGTATTCTCATCTGTACGACTTTGCGCCGATCGGCTATTTTTCGATGAACCAAGAGGGGGTCATCGATGAAGCCAATCTCACTTTTGCTTCCATGGTAGGGGTTGCGCGGGGTGATCTGGTCGGGGGACCTTTTACTCGCTTTGTCCTGAGAGACGACCAGGATGGCTTCTACAAGCACCGGCAACATCTCCTGGAAACAGAGGCCCCACAGTCCTGCGAACTGTGACTTGTAAAAAAGGACGGTCAGGAATTTTATGCCCGGTTGGAATGCACGGTTATCACAAACGGGGGAGAAGGTGGTAAGCAGATTAGGGTGGCGGTAATCGACGTCACCGATTTCAAACAGGTGGAGGAGGCGCTTCAGGAGAGCGAGAAACGATTCCACACTGTTGCTGACTTTACCTACGACTGGGAGTACTGGATTGCGCCGGATGGACATTATGTCTACATTTCGCCGTCATGTGAGCGGATCACCGGATATGGTCCTGCTGCATTTTATGCCGATTCCGCGCTGCTGGAGAAATTAATACACCCTGAAGACCCTGCAAACGTTTCCGCCCATATTGCCGAAGTACAAAGCACAAAACAATTGCCGCCTGTAGATTTTCGCATCATCAACCGAATGGGTGAAACGCGATGGATCGGTCATGTTTGTCAGCCGGTTTATGACAACGATGGGGTCTTCCTCGGCCGAAGGTCCAGCAATCGGGATATCACAGATCGCAAGCAGGCGGAGGAATCCTTGCAGAGAATGAAGAATCGTCTTGAAAGCATTTGGAATATAACCAAAGTTGCCGACGCCGAAATAAAGACGATCTGTGACCGCGTGCTGACCGAAGCACAGAAAATGACCGGCAGCAAATATGCCTTTTATGGGTTTATATCTGAAGATGAAAAGACCATGGCTCTGCATGCCTGGTCTCAGGAAACCCATTCTGATTGCAACGTGGAGGATAAAACGATTCATTTCCCGATTGAGAAAGCGGGGATATGGGCAGATGCCGTGCGGAAGAGACAGGTCGTTACGCTGAACGACTTTCCATCAAAGGCGCTCGGCAAAAGGGGATTGCCTCACGGCCATGTCACCCTGACCCGATTAATGGTTGTGCCTCTCGTAGTGGGAGATAAAGTCCTGTCCATTGCAGCCGTTGCCAATAAACAGGATAAATACACCGAGGCGGATGAAAAGCAGATGCAGGCCTTCTTGAAGAATGTGCAGATATTAATTGACCGAAAGAACGCCGAGGAAAAGAAACTGGAGCTTATGCACCAGTTGCAGCGGGCTCGGAAAATGGAGACCATCGTTACGCTTGCAGGTGGCATTGCCTATGATTACAACAATCTTTTAGCCATTATCATGGGGAACCTCTCCATGGCCCAGGAGAAAGCTGAGCCCCATTCAGCCATAGCGAAATTCCTCCAGAGAATTGAAGAGGCATCCTGCAAAACAAGGGATTTGACCCACCAATTTCTTGCCCTCTCTAAGGGAGGGTATCCCAGAAAAGAACGGGGTTCTATCGGGAGTCTGCTAAAGGCTATCCCGAAATAGGTCCAGGCGAATGAGCGCATCGAGTATATCTTTTCGATCCAGAATGATCTTTGGTCCGTGGAACATGATTCAAAACAGATACAAGACGCCATAACCAATGTGCTTAAAAACGCCGTGGAGGCCATGCCCCAGGGCGGCGCCATTACCGTTCAGGCGGAAAACCTGGTCATCGACAACAAAGTGAAAGACCCTGCATTGCCTCTCAACGAAGGCAGGTATGTGAAAATTTCCATCAAAGATGAGGGGCCAGGTATTCCAGAAGAACACATGGATAAAGTCTTTGACCCGTATTTTTCTACAAAGTCAAGAGGGGTCCAAAAGGGAATGGGACTGGGCCTGACCACTGCCTACGCGGTTGTTGAAAAACATGGCGGTCATATCACGTTAAGTTCCACAACCGGCGTGGGAACGACCGTAAACATCTACCTACCGGCTTCTGAACGCCCGGAGAAGCAAAGCGCCAGGCATCCAGGATAATGATGTTGGAGCCCAATCAACAATCACCAATCCGAAAAATCCTGGTCATGGACGATGAGGAAATGCTGAGAACCCTGGCTCAAAGGATGTTGGAGCGGCTGGGGCATGAAGTGGAGACTGTAAAGGACGGGGATGAAGCCATTGAAGCATACAAAAAACAAAAAGATTCGGTAGAACCATTCGATGCAGTCATCCTGGACCTCACCATCAAAGGCGGAATGGGGGGTGAACAAACCATTCGGGAACTGATCAAGATCGATCCGGGTGTAAAGGCCATTGTATGCAGCGGATATTTCAACGACCCGGTGTTGGCCAATTATGAGGAACACGGTTTTCGAGGCGCCATGGCCAAACCTTATCAAATGGCCGATCTTGAGAGTGTTTTGAAAAAGATTTTGTGAAGCGGAAATATAAACCAACGCAAAGGAAGGAGATCTTTACATGACGAAAGCTGAGCTGGTCGGACAAATGGCCAAAGATGCAGGCATTTCCAAATCCGCTGCTAATGCGGCGCTGAATGCAATTATCGCCGGGATTACGAAAGAGCTGAAGAAAAAGGATGGGAAGGTCACGCTGGTTGGATTTGGTACATTTTCGAAAGTTCGCCGTAAAGCCCGCCAAGGTCGTAATCCCCAGACCGGTGAAGCAATTAAGATCAAGGCATCCAATGCCGTTAAATTCAAAGCAGGGAAAAAGCTGAAAGACGCAATTTAGGATTTTGATAGGAAACTGCATCCATTTCGGACTATCGGCTTAATTACCCATGCGCCATGTCGATGCGGAATGTCGATTCACCGCATCATGCTTTATTTTCAGGGAAATAGTGTAAGATTGATCTGGCAGTGTTGAATATTTTTGGCGACGTTGAGGTGCAAGATCATGCACGTACGTCTTTCCTGTGACCGGATAATCGGAAACCAGATTGACCACAATATGTTGTGGTGTTAGGATCTTACGGTTTAGGTCCAGGAACGTGAAGGCAATTTCAGATATGTAAGGGAATATCAACACTTCAGAGACACTGTTTTTTTGGGGATAATCTCAATGTATCACGTTCTGACGGCCAAAAAGCGGGACACAATATGTAGTATCAGGCTCTTAGTTTGACTTCGTAAAGATTACCAAGCCAGAAAATGGCGAGCCTGAAACCATCACATGGCTCTTGTGATGATGGCCATGCTGTTTATACTTTCTGAAAGAATTTCTTCGTCAGGGAACTTATCCGCTTCTATCCTGTTGCAGGCATTGAAAATTTGCTTGCTCATTTTCTTCCTCGCCATGATGGGACTGAAGAAAAGGTCATATTTCAATTGGAGGCGCGTCACCGTCAGCGCCAAAAGGTAATTGAGTCTCATGCGCGCTGCCAAGCGAAGAAGGCTGAAGCGGGCTGAAGGCGATAGCTGTTTTTACGAAGTCAAAATATGCATCCCATGATTTAAGAGCTTGTTTGAGGAAAGGCTTCAGGCATGAATCTCGGTCACCTATGAGACGGTGCGGCAGCCTGGCAGAGAACTTTCTCTGGCGTCTTCGAGTGTTGACCATTGTCAAGCGGGTATGTTTGACAATCCCAAGTACTCGGTGGTGGATAAGATTTATATTGGAACGAAACTGCTTCACCATTCTGGCAAAGCGTCGTGTCTGATGGCTGTGATGTCTTCCACGTATTGCTGTTTGGCGGAGCAGCGCACGTGGGCCACTGATAATCAGGAGAAATGGCGGTCGATGTACATTGAACACTGCCGCTGTCGTTCGCGCATTCCCATTGGTAAACCACCTGGCTCTGACCTGGCACTGTAAATTTCTCCACGCTCGTCGCATTAATACAAATTGTATCTACAGGTGGGAGATTGGTGCCGTAATAAGGCAAAAGGGTCTCAGCTGAAACGGCCGTTGCTGCACATGTGACTGGAGGCTCCGGCGGCGGGTTCACGCTGGTGTTCGGTGAGGAGTTCTCCACCCCACCCTTCCATGGGCCAAGAACGATGTAGTTGTGCCCGTTTTCCTCATAAAGCACATTGCCATCCCATTTGGAGGGGGTTTGCGCCTGCTTTTTGCTGAGTGGCCTGTTACTGCTGTCGGTATAGGGCGGATTCGGTGTCGGATTCTCATCATTGCTGAATCCATACCCCATGCTGAAGGACACAGTTCCGTCGCCTGCTGTCCAGGATTGCGGAGTGACTGGCTGTGCAAACAGGTAGTTCCCGTTTTTATCCCGGGCCGTATGGAACCAGAGGGCAAACAGATTTCCTGAGACAAGGAAATCACCTTGAGTATCGTCGGTTTGCAAAAAATATTTGTATTCAGGCATTGCCACTGCAGGTTCTACCTGTGGATACCACCAGTTTTGATCCTGCCAGCAATCGCCGATTTTTTGCGGATTTCCCTCATATGTACATTCTTCAAGGTTAGCAACACCCCGGTTAAACGCTGTTGAAATCAGAAATCCCAATCGTGCCGCCACGGCCTGATATTCATCTTTAGTTGCCCCTGTAAGGAGCCCGTACGTGCCGGGCTGGGCCATCATATTCGTAACCTGAGTTTCGGGCGGCGACTGGAGGGCGCCAGCACCGGCATAGATTTGGTAACCGATGGATGGATTTCCTCCGCAGAGAACGGGAATATCATCCGACGGCAGGGTTCCCTGCTGACACATGGTTTCTATATCCGCGGGACTGAAGACATAGGCCACGAATTGGGTTGTTTCACCCGTGAACATAATTGCATTGACGGGAATACTGGTACCAGGATAGTCAATCTTCACGGTTGTGCCGGTAAACGTGTCCTGAGCCACACTTCCAAATGCACCGCCGGAATTGAGGCTGCCCGTCCATGGTGTTTCGGACGACCATAGATAATCCACAGTAGTTTTAAAATCGCAATTTAAAGAGAGCGCGGATTGATTGTCCGGAGAATCGCAATACCCCTGCTGTACTTCGTGGCTCTTCAGGTATGCGCCTGGATTTTGAATGATGTACTGCTGACTGCTCCCCGGTACACTCTGCAACAGCTCGCGGAATCGCGGGTCCGTTCCAAACTGGGTTGTAAAACTGTTCTTAACAGCTTCCATATTGGAGAATCCCTTACCGCTCGAATCCGTGTCAAAACTATTGCCCACCCCACGAAGATAACTGGGATCATAAGTGTGCTGATACTTCGGGAACGCCAAAACATTAATCGGAAAACTAACAAAATCGACCTGGCTTATGTCGATCGTTGCCGCTTCTGCACCGACACCAACCTCAACAAAAACCCAGGCCGGGAATGTGCCGCCAGTTACCTGTGAGGTCTCCGGCTCTTTGACCTTCGTTCCGTTTAGCGTAAAGGAAAAAGCACCATTGTTGTTGAAACCCTTGTAGCCTTCTTGGTTCCGGTAGTCCTGACAAATGGATAACCCGCCGTTTGCCTTCTGGCTATCGGTTACGATCATAAAATAGACGCGCCCACTCAAGGCGGTTTGGGAATTGTCGAGCGTCACCTGACTGATATCCTTGCCCAACTCCCAGCAGGGAATCAGCCCGCTCCCGACATTATTAATAACGTCAGACGGAAGCGAAGTAACGTTCTCCCACGTTCCATCCTTCTCCAGGTAGAGGCCATTTCCGTCAGAACCGCCGGCAGTTGATAGCCCCACGACATAGATGCTGTTATCGCCGGGCTTCAATCCGGTATTGTCCTTGATATCGAACGTGACGGTATCGGCGAGAACCGGCTGCGAAAACGACAGGGAAAACAACAACGCAAAAAAAACCGGAATAAGTCTCTTTGTTTCATTGATAATTTTCATCCCTTTTTCTCCCTCTCTTGAATTTATTGTGTAATCCCTGCATCTACCAGTTCAATGCCTTTTGTTGGCAAACAGTGGGAGATCCGAATTTCCGATCCCCCATAGGCAAGAGTTCTGCATTTTTAAAAACAGTAGCTGATACCAAGGATCAAGGCTGTGCTGCTCACAAAGGTTCCCTGAATATTGGCCTTGAAGTTCATGCCCAGGTCCGCATCCAGGCCCACAATACCAGTGAAATTATTCTGATTACTGAAAGACCCACTGTATTCAACCGAGCTGAAATCCGTGGTCTCATGGGTCCAGCGCCCGGAGTAGTTCACATCGTAATAGGTGTAGCCGGCCCCCACATAAGGGGTGAAGGCACCGATCGTCCAGTAGGCATTGGCCATGATATCCAGCTGCCAGTAATCCAGATTGTCTTCTGTGTTCCAACCCAGCTGACCGGCTGTCTCCCCGGTGTCTGTGGACCGCCAGTTTTTGGCCTTCCGGTCATCGTAACGCATGTACTGGGCTCCGAGGCCAAATCCCAGACCGTTCTGAAATTCATAGATTTTTCCCTTGGCACCGATGGCCCACACAAAATTGCTGCCCAGGTCCGCCTTCCAGTTGTTCCCGGCCTCTTGATCAAGCCATTTTCCTCCGTCCACAATGCCTAACTGAGCAAATACATTGATTTGGTCGATAATCCCATATGTGATGGTGCCCATATAATACTGGTCGTTTTCGAATTCCGCCCCTTTTCTGCCATCGTTCCGATAACCATTAGAATAGGTCCGCTTCAGACCATAGTCCTCAAACCCCTGTTTAAACATGCTGTTCCATTGAAACCCCAAGTCAAACCGCCCCTGCCCGATGAGTTTCGCGGGGTTGCCCAGCTGCCCGGCCCATGCGGAGGAAACGGAAGCCACAAACAGGAATACACAGGTGAAAATCAGCTTTTTCATACTCGAACTCCTCTGAAACTTCTTTCATTTAACTCATCAAATTCTAAATACGTATTGCCAAAAAAATCACTTATGGGCTTTTAAACCCATATAAGAAAAGGCATGGGAAATCTCTTGTGATCATAGCCTTTCAGATGTTGTGCTTCTGGAAAAGTTGGCATTCACTACGTGATGTTTTTACTTATCGCCATGCCTAGGAAATACTTTAGCTTAAAGTTATGCTATTGCCAGCAATCTCCGGTTCAAAATTGGCAGTTTTATCGATTATCTATTTAGAATAAAAAAGAATTCCTGACATCAGCCAAATCTATCCAACGCCTTTTTCTTGCCTGCGATCAAGGCAACTGAAGGTTCCAACTTGTGTTAGCCCTCCCGGTAGTATCAGTGACCAATACGCCAAAGGGTACGTGTATGAAGACCGGAATCCCCGTTACCAAAGTTTACCTTTGGTAGCCATCACCAATTTGGCATCCGCGAAAGTTGTTAGGCATACAATACCGGAAATTAATTAATGCTCAAAAAAATATCCTTGAATCTGGATTGATCTAAATATTTCAAAAAGGCCAAAGCTAAGTGAAACTGAATAGAGCGTTTTTGCGGATCTCTATTTTGATAGGGCCATACAAGATGTAGTGGTGATGGTATTCTGAGGAATTTTTCATATCTCCAACGTATCTCAGGTGCGGTCTCAAATGAGAGCGGGCAGGATATTCAGAAAAACTGTAGCCCAGTGAGTCCATAAAATCAGAATGTGACGACTACCACATCTGGTGGTTACGCCGCTTATCGGTCATTAATCCCATATTCCACAATTCCTATATAAAGTGCGCGTTGGATTTTCCGAGCAAAAATGCTAACTTAAATCTGGCAGGGTTGAATATTCTTGGCGGATGTGCCATGCTGGGCTTATGCACGTATGTGCGCCAAGAGCGCAATTTTTTAGGGTTCGCACCAGCACAGAGATGAGGGATTGGTATGCCCAAAATTCTGATTGTAGATGATGAATGGCTCACAAGGCTCGAAATCGAAGAAATGCTCACAGCTCTCGGTTATGAAGTTGTGGGCCAGGCAGAGACAGGGGAAGAAGCCGTTGCCATGGCTCGGGAGTTGAAACCCGATCTCATTCTCATGGATATGGCGATGCCCGGAGAGATGAACGGTATAGACGCAGCCAGGGTGATCAAGGCTGAATTTGGAACGCCCATCATTTTTATATCCGGATACGGTGATCCCGCTTACATTGAGGCAGCAAAGGAAATCGAGCCTTTCGGTTATGTGATGAAACCCTTTGATGAAACGGAAGTCCATGCTTTTGTGGAAATCGCTCTTTCCAAAAGGGCATTGGAATTGAAGCTGAAGAAAGCACATGAAGGTCTGGAACGTACCAACTTTATTTTGCAGGAGGAGATAGCGGCTCGAAAAGAAAGGGAAAGAGCATTGCGGGAAAGTGAGAAGGCATTAAGAAAAGCCCACGATGAGTTGGAACGACGTGTGGAAATCCGAACTGCAGAATTAAGTAAGGCAAATAAGCTGTTGCAGGAAGAAAACGAAGCGCGCAAACGGTCTGAGGAAGCGCTGCGAGAGAGTGATAAGAGATTGAATGCCATTTTAGATGCTACGACGGAAACAATTGTCCTTTTCGATAGAGAAGGCATCGTCCATGTGGCTAATCAGACAGCTTGCGACAGGCTGAGAACCACAAAGGAAGAATTTATCGGAAAAAGGATATACGACTTTTTCCCGCCTGATGTGGCTGAAGGGCGAAGACAAAAGTGGAATGAGGTTTTTGACACGGGCAAGCCTGTAAGTTTTGAAGACAGCCGGGAAGGTATGATATTTGCGCAAAGGGCGTACCCGATCTTAGATGACGGAGGTCAGGTTGAAATGGTAACTGCCTTCGCCAACGACAAGACCGATCGCAAACAGGCAGAAGAGGGTCTGCGGGAGAGCGAGGAAAGATACCGAAACCTTGTGGAGGAGAGCTTCGATGGAATATTCATCCAGAAAGGCCCAAACATCATATTTGCAAACAAGCGGTTAAATGAAATGCTGGGATATGAGGAAGGCGAATTATTAGGCCAGAACCACTGGGTGGTATATCATCCTGACTTCCAGGAATTGACAAGAGAGCGTGCGCAGGCTCGTATGAGTGGAGAGGATGTGGTGCCTCGTTATGAAGTCAAATTACAGCGCAAAGATGGCTCCTGGTTTTACGGGGAGATCAATGCCGGGCCAATCACCTTCCCTTCTAACCAAGAGAATGGAATACAGGTCTGGGTCAAAGACATCCACGTGCGCAAACAGGCGGAGGAGGCGCTGCGGGAGAGCGAAGCTTTTTTGAAAACGATGGTCAATGCGATCCCGGCTCCTATTTTTTATAAAGACAGGGATGGAAAATATCTTGGATGCAACAGTGCTTTCGAAAGGTTTTTTGGTTCAACAAGAAAACAACTGATTGGTAAGTCCGTATTTGACATCCATCCGCTGGAACTCGCGGAAACATATCACAACAAAGATGACGAACTTTTCAATAGCGGAGAGGTACAGAATTACCAATCCCAATGGAAAACCTCGAACGGCAACGTGCGTGATATCATTTTCAACAAGGCAGTTTTTACTGACAATGAGGGAGATATCAGAGGACTGATTGGGACAATTATGGACATCACCGAGCGCAAGCGGGCCGATGAGGCGCTGCGGGAGAGTGAAATCAGATATAGAGAACTTGTAGAAAATGCAGTACTGGGGATTTTCCAGGTTACAAGAGGAGGAAAGTTCCTTATGGCTAATCAGAGGATGGCAAACATCTTTGGTTATGATTCTCAACAAGACTTTTTTGCCAATGCACATAATATTACTGAGTTATATGTTAATCCCGAAGAAAGGTCCAAACTTCTGCTGGAGATTGAAGATAAAGGACGTGTTGACGGGAAAGAAATGAATTTTCGAAGAAAAGACGGAAATCCTATTTTTTGCAATGCATATGCTCGATCAATCAAAAGTGAAGAAGGTGAATACCTTTACGAAGGGTTATTAGAAGACATCACCGATAAAAAGAAGATGGAAGACCAACTCCACCATGCCGAAAAGATGAAGGCCATAGGAACATTAGCAGGCGGTGTGGCACACGATCTCAACAATATCCTTGGTGGTCTTGTAGGTTATCCTGAATTGTTATTGTTACAACTCCCTGAAGACAGCCCTTTAAGAAAATCCATCCTGACAATACAAAAGTCAGGAGAAAAGGCAGCAGCGGTTGTTGAGGATCTATTAGCATTGGCGAGAAGGGGCGTTGTTGCCACTGAAGTGGTTAAGCTGAATGAGGTTATCACCGAATATCTGAAGAGCCCGGAGTGTGAAAACCTTCAATCCTACCATCCCGGAGTTCATTTGGAGACCCATCTTGAAAAAGATGTCCTAAACATGTTGGGATCTTCCACTCACCTCTCCAAGACCATCATGAATCTTGTTTCCAACGCTGCCGAAGCCATGCTAGAAGGTGGGAAGATAACTATATCCACGGAGAACCGATACATTGATAGACCCATAAGAGGTTATGACAATGTAAAAGAGGGCGATTACGTGGTTCTCACCATCGCAGACACCGGAGCAGGTATTTCCCCGGATGATATAGGGAAGGTCTATGAACCGTTCTATACCAAGAAAAAGATGGGCAGAAGCGGAACCGGATTAGGCATGTCTGTGGTATGGGGAACGGTAAAGGATCATAACGGATATATCGATGTCCAAAGCACTGAAGGGGAAGGAACAACTTTCACTCTTTATTTTCCAGTCACCCGTAAAGAATTGCCTGAAGATAAATCCCATTTAGCCATTGGGTCTTATAGCGGTAATGGGGAATCCATTTTGATCGTGGATGATGTGGAAGAGCAAAGAAATATAGCCTCCGGCATGTTAAAAGAATTGGGTTATTCAGTCGTATCGGTTTCAAGTGGGGAAGAGGCTGTTGAATATCTGAGGACCAATAAAGTTGATCTATTGGTATTGGATATGATTATGGACCCTGGTATGGATGGCCTTGACACCTACAAGAAAATTCTCGAAATCCACCCTGGGCAAAAGGCAATAATTGCGAGTGGATTTTCTGAAACAGAGCGTGTTAAAGAGGTCCAAAGTCTGGGAGCAGGAGCGTATATAAGAAAGCCGTTGTTACTGGAAAAGATCGGGATTGCTGTTAAGGAAGAACTGGAGAAATAGGCAATTTTTGACCTGACCTTAAATGCTACAACTATATTATCATTCACTTGGGCCTCGTACTTCGGACCTTGGGAGCAAAAGCTTCCGGGTATGCATTTTTCCGGTCAGGGAAAGTGAAGAGTGCTGATTCTAATCTTTTATTTGGAACCATCTTAATGCTTAGCCCAATGTCTATGACATCGAGGAGATGGCTTATTAAATGGTTGAAACGATGATCAAAGCTGAAAAACTATAGCTCCCTTCCAACTCAATACCATAGATATTGTGGTTCCTTTTTTCTTGACCTACAACTTTATTTTTCCTATAGTTCCTCGCCAAAAAGCAGATTCTCATCATCTCATCCCATCCGGTACCCTGCCACGATTATGCGCGGCTGGAAAGTCTCTCCCACAGGGATATGTTTTCAAAATGAGTAGAGCTGAAAGTAAAACTGCCTGGTAAAACCATGAAAATAGAGCTTCAGCGAAAAATAGACAGGATCGCAGGGAAAGCCATTTGCCGACTGCTTTCCCTGCTTCCCGGAAAGAAGGATAACGCGGGGATCACAACCTCATCGCCAAAAATTCTGGTCATACTCCTCTCCGAAATGGGGAGCCTTGTGCTGGCCCACCCCATGTTCACTTTTTTGAAAAATAATCACCCCGGTGCGGAAATTTTTGTGCTGGTATTTAAAAAGAACAGAGAATGCCTGGAAACCCTGAAACTCGTTCCAGATAGAAACATCTTGACTGTCAATGGGGATTCGCTGACGGCAATGTTGAAGGACAGTCTCCGGTTCATATTCCAGATGCGAAAAGAGAAAATCCATGCGGTTATTGACTGTGAACTTTTTTCAAGGATCAGCAGCATTTACGCATTTCTAAGCGGTGCCGGGATGCGTGTGGGATTTCATCCGCATACCCAGGAGGGTCTTTACAGGGGCGATTTTATCAATCGGCCCGTTCTCTATAACCCCTACCGCCACATATCCAGGCAGTTTGTGGCTTTGGCAACCGCCATGGAAAACGGGGATGGTTTCCCATTGGTGAAACGAATCGTGGATGAAGAACTTTTTTGTATCCCAACGCTCAATCCGAATGCGGATCAGCAAAAAGACTTGAAGATCAGGCTGAAAACCGATTTTCCGGAAATCATTGGAAAAGATCTGGTTTTACTCTATCCGGGAGGCGGCCTGCTTCCCATAAGGGCATGGCCTTTGAACAATTATTCCAGAATTGCCATGAACCTGATCGAAAAAGGGTATGTTGTGGGCATTATCGGAATGAAAGAAGATGCGCCCCTGGCGGAAGTCATCTCCTCAAAGTGTCAAAGCCCATATTGTATCGATCTCACCGGTTATACCCGAACCATCATGGAATTGATCACCCTTCTTCATTTGGCATCTCTTCTCATCACCAACGACGGGGGACCCGGGCATTTTGCTTCGTTGACGCCCATACCATCCATTATTTTCTTTGGCCCGGAGACCCCGGCCCTGTATGGTCCGCTGGGTGAAAAGGCAGTCAGTCTTCATGTGCCATTGCCCTGTTCTCCGTGCCTTACCGCCTATAACCACAGAAAATCCCCCTGTGACGGGAACAATGTCTGTCTTAAAGCCATTGGCCCGGAAGAAGTGTTTCAAAAGGCCTGTGAATTGCTGAAAATAGACACCATTTCTCCTATCATCTCATGAACAGAGCCTTGTATTCTATTCATTCCGTAATTTCGTGGAGTTGGAACCAGCGTTACCGATTTTTCAAGTTCGGCATGGTGGGCGTCAGCGGTATCGTCATTAATCAGGCGGTCATCTGGATATGTTACGCGCATGTGTTCACGGACGTCCTGAACCTCTCCCTTCGTCTCAACCTCTCCATGGCGATTGGAATCCTGCTGAGTATGACCAACAACTTCTACTGGAACCGCCGGTGGACCTGGAAGGATCGCGAGCGCGCGCAAAAGCTGCCCATTGTACATCAGTACTTGCAGTACGCTGCCGCCAATTGGGTAGGTATCGTGGCGCAGGTGACCATCACCAATCTGCTGACAATATGGATGCCCTACCTGCTGGCCAATCTGTTCGGCATCGGTGTGGGATGCGTGGTCAACTTCATTTTGAATGACCTGTGGACCTACCGCCATGTGAACACCGAAGGCATCGACCCCGAAGCCAAGCAACTGGAGCGCGCGGTGCCGGCAGTGCCGTTGACCATCAGCGGGCTCATTTTCGCTTTGTGTACCTATCTGTATGGCCTTGCCTCTCTGCACATTCTTCGTAACGGCGACGAATTGGTATACATGCACATCACGCGCGTGACCAGCATGGCCAAACAGTGGCTGCCCCTGCAGGGTATTCCGGGAATGCGAAACACCAAGCCGCCATTGTTGTTTTGGCAGGGGTTGGTGAGCACGGATTGGGGGAATCACTGGTCGGTGGTGGCGTTGCGATGGCCCAGCGTGGCGTGGACCTTCGGTACGGCGCTGCTCTGCGGCCTGCTTGGGTGGCGCCTGTCCGGGCGTGATGTATTCAAGGGAGCTCTGGCGGCGCTTTTCTATCTGGCCTTTTTCAGCACCTATCGCTATGGACGGCCCTATCTTACCAATCCCCCTGAAACATTCTGGGTGTTTGCATGCTTCTTCACCCTGCTGTGGTGGAAGCCGCGGTCCTTCGATTCGCGATTCCTTTTTCCGACTATCCTGGGTGTGCTGGCGGGCATGGCGCTCTTGACCAAAAGTTTCGCCCAACTGCTGCCCATCGGCGTTGGGCTGGCGTGTTGGCACCTGCACGTGAGAGGGTGGCGCGTCGCCTCATTCGTGCGCCGTTCACTGCCGGGCATCGTTTGGACAGCTCTGGTTTCGCTGGGTATGTTCTCCTTGTGGTTCCTGTTCGATCCGGAACCCGCTGCCATCTGGAGCGAGTTCGTGGTGGGGGAGAATGTGGGCAAAATGGCGGGCAGCGTGGGCTCCTGGTTCGCGGGGTTGCTGTGGAACGGTGACACGGTTTGGTCCCTTGCCGGCAGCTGGTTCTTCAACGCGGGTCTTTTGGCCTTTCCCTTATTCGGTCTGATGGTGGCATGTTGGAAGGACCGTCGCACGCTGCTTGATGAGGAGCGACTGCTGTGGATCTGGGTGTTCGCCATCTTCATCGTGTTCTGCATTCCCAGTCAACGGAGCGGGCGATATCTACTGGAGGGCATGCCTGCGCTGGCGGTGCTCATGGCGACGCGTTGCCATCATGTTGGGCGCTACGCCTTCGTGTTGTCGCTGGCCGGCGTCATTGCGGTGCTGCTGTCCCTGGGATGGATTTCATTTTTACTGGCCAACGAGGTAGGCATACAGGCTTTCCCCTGGTGGCATTTTCCCCTGGTGGTTGCGGCTACCGCGTTTGCCGTGACCGCCATTGCACGGCCGCGATGGACCGCCATGTGTACACCAATCGCAGCGCTATCGGTGTTTCTGGCGCTGTCCAGCTTTCTGTCCGTGTTTGATGCGCCGTTGGGAACTTACGATACTGCCGTCATCAAGGCGACCGCTGATCGTGTGGTGTGGGCACCGGAGAGATTTCGATCCAAGGCGGAAACCCATCGCTTCCTGCTGCCTCTGGCGGTGGTGCGTGGCTATCCAGCCGGGGAGAAGGTGCCCGACGCACCCGTTCGCGGGCCCCATGACCTCATGGTGGTTCAGCGACCGCTGGGTGCACCCGCACCTGCAGGCGCCATGGGCAGTCGCATCGATATCACCAGTCGCCACAAAGCCTGGCAGATCTGGGAAATGGCCACCGGAAAGGTGAAGAAGCACTTGTTTGCGAGGGAGTGGGTGGTCCCCGCGGGTTCGGTTCCGGAGGGCTGACAGCGTCTTTACCGTCACTTGAAGCCCGTGTCGGTCAAAAAACCCCTAGGAGGCTGTCCGAGAATAGCAATTTTGTTCAAAATCAAGGAATACTTGAAAAATAACCACAGGCATATAGTTGATATTCCGAGGATGATTTTTTTGAATATGACGAAGCGTTTGGGCAAAAGGGCATTCTCGGACGGCCTCCTAGATCTTCTGTTCTACGATGCCGCCGTACACGGCCTTGCACATTCCCGAAACACCGCCTTTCAAACCCTCGGGGTTCTTGCAGCCTTCCGAGCTTTTCAGGCTTTCAGCATATGCGGAAGCCTCGGCCAATGTGTAAAACCCATTTTCGGTTTCTTCTCCAGAGGTCAGCTTAAAAAGCCATCCCTGGTCATAGGGATCATCCAACACGAGCCCGGGAGAGCGCTTTGCCTCGTTATTGAAATGGATATCCCCCTTCAGGGGTGAATCGATGTACAGGATTTTTCCGGTAATGGCAAAGATAACGGTCTCCCCTTGCTGAACAGCCTGACCTTCTGCCACAAGCCGGTCCAAATCTTTGAGACCACCGGCAAGAATCAAGGCTGGTTCAGAGAGCCCGAAAGTGATAAGCCCCTCCCCCTGTTTAGCCCAAAGACCCTGCTTGATAGAATAGCGACGATCTTCGGGGATCTCCAAACGCCTGCCTAAAAATTTTTCAATAATGACCATCATAACTCCTTAATCAACAAAAAACGACAACGGTGATAATAACAATATCACTTTTTCAGCAAACGGCCGAACATTCCCTTCTTTTTTGGCTCCGGTAGTGGGAGACCGAGGCTTTTGCAGATGGCTGTTTCAACCTTTTCATCTGAAACATCAGAACCCTCTATCAAGATCTCCTCGCCCATCATGATGGCCGGAGCCACCGGCAGGTCCAGCTCAAAGTATTCATCCGTGTTGTATTCGGCGGGAGGCTTGCTAATGGTCTCGATCTCAATATCGTAATTTTCGCCCAAACTGGGCATCATGGTTTTGAAATGTTTTCACGGTTTTCCGTTGGGTTCGTTAAGAAAAAATCTGACTTTTAACATGATGACCTCCTTTTGAAATAGAAGTTTTAATATGAAACATTTATGAACATTTTATGGTGAATCTCTTTTTGTCGCTTCCGTCATGAGGACCAGAAACTGATTTGCGGGTAAAAAGTCCACCAGTCGAAGATCCTGTCGTTCAACGCCGCTGACGTCCAGAAATACCACAGTCGGTACGCCTTTGACGCCGTAACGGGCCACCAATTGTTCATAGGCCGGATTCCCTTTTTGCGTCAGATCAAGCTTGATCATGATAAAGTCTCGTTTTGCCAGGGTTACGACTTCCTTGTTGTGAAACGTAACATCGTCCAGTTCCCGGCATGGGGCACACCAGTCGGCGTAGAAATCAATGATGACGGGTTTCTTCAATCGTTGCGCTTCTGCGAGCAGCTCAGGGGAATAGGGCTGCCACATGACACCGGTACCTTGCATAAACCATGTGCCGATGAGGATGACGGCCAGGACCAAACCGGTTGTCCCGGCAAGTGATTTAACCCACTTAAAACCCCGGAAAGCGTTTTTGGTCCTGTCGATCCAGCCCAGGTGAAGACCTGCGGAAAGAGCAACTGCGGCGAGGATAAATACCCCCACGGACTTTGGGAAAATCGGTCTGATGAAGTAGGCTGCCATGCCCACCAGGACCCAGCCCATGAGTTTTCGAATCCAGAGCATCCACTCGCCTGATCTTGGCAGTTTATCGATCTGCCCTGAAAAAACGGCCAGGAAAAAGAGGGGTAAACCGAGCCCCAGGCTCAAGGTGAAAAAAATGATAAATCCCAGCCAGGGGCTCCCCATGCTGGCCACCCAGGTTAGCAATCCCAGGACAAAAGGACCGATACAGGGCGCGGCCACAACGCCCAGGGTCATGCCCATAAACAAGGTACCGAAGTATCCAGTGTAGGATTTTGAAGCGGCCTGTGTCAATCCGGCGGGAAGCTTCAATTCCCAGAATCCGAAAAGACTTGCTGCAAATAGAATCATAACGGCCGCAATCACGACGAGTACCACTGGGTTCTGCAGCAGGGCGCCCATGAGACCACCGGTCAAGGCGGCTGTCACACCGAGGGCGGAATTGGTCAATGAGAGACCACCGATATAGCAAGCACCATGGGCGAACAGGCTTCCGCGGCCTTTTCCGCTTCTGCCTCCGAAATATGAAACGGTTATGGGGATCAAAGGATAGACGCAGGGCGTCAGGTTCAGGGCGATGCCCCCTGCGAATATGCCCAAAAGCGTCCAGATCATGGCCCAGCCGTAAAGGGGTCCCGGTTCTTCGGGCTTGCCCGCCACCTGAGAAAGACCTGCGGGTCTGCTCTCCACGGGCAATCCCTTTTCGTTCCATTCGGGATAACCTGTGGGATAACGATAGACGTTCTTATAACCGAGTTCTGCGGCTACCCTAGCCGCCGAGTCGCTTCGGACTCATGCGAGTCCCGCTCAGTAAAATACAAGGAAACGGTTTTTGTCCGGGCCGAGGAACTTTTCCAGCGCATCCTTTTTTTTCCACCGGGATAACCAGGTGGGCTCCATGGGGAAATTGAGGGCCTCTTTGATATGCCCAGACCGGTATTCCCATTCCTGGCGGGTGTCTACCAGCAACAGGGCTTTGGGATTTTTGACATATCTTTCCCGGAGTTTTTCAATGTTGATGAGCTGGTAGCCGCCCGTTGCGGCCTCGGCAACCACGTCTTCAAAGGTGGCCTTTTTAGGTATTACGGAACGGTTGGTAAACCATAGAAGGGCCACTGTTATTGTGATGGCGATGAGGGCCATCAGGGTGGTTTTTAAACCATTCATTTATTATCTCCGGTTTTCAGCTGCAGGTTCCATCAGGCTTTTTCCATGGCTTCCTGAACAAGATCCCTTAAACAATGCGGAAACCGTTTTATAATGGGTTCCGTCACCCTGTTCTTGTGCTCCAGAACACACTCACAACAAAGTCCATGTCTTGGGCAGTCCGTTTTTGGGCAGGAACAATATGCGTTGATTTCCGTTCTGACAGGACACTTTATAGCGTTTTTTTCCATTCTCTATTCTCCTCTGATTCTTATATTAAAGCTACCAGAAATTGCAGGAAATTGAAATTGGGAAACAGATGAAACAATTGGGAATTTCAATGGCGCAACTCAGGAGTCCTTATCCGTAACACCTGCTTCCTCAAAGGTGAGCATCTCCCTGGAAATTTTGGCCGCACCCTCGATAACCCCCATGGCCAATGCACCGCCGGTTCCTTCCCCCAGGCGCATTCCCAAATCCAGGATCGGGTCCAGTTGCAGATAATCCAGCATATTTCTGTGCCCGGGCTCTTCCGAACAATGTCCTGCAAAGAGATAATCCTTGATCGCGGGACAGAGCACATTGGCAATGAGTGCCCCTGCTGTTGAAATGAAACCGTCGATGACTACGGGGCGACCATGGTAGGCGCCGGCCAAAATACATCCGGTGATGCCGCCGATTTCGAATCCTCCCACTTTGGAAAGAACATCCAGACCATCCTGGGGGTCGGGTTGATTTATTTCGATGGCGCGTCGGATAACGTCTTTTTTCCTCATGAGGCCCGCATCGTCAACGCCGGTTCCCCGGCCCACCATCTCCTCCACGCTCTTGCGGGTCAAAACGATGCCGATTGCGGCAGATGGGGTGGTGTTACCGATGCCCATGTCGCCCGTCCCCAAAATTTCCACACCCTTTTTCAGAAGATTAGACGCCAGTTCAAACCCCGTGAGCACTGCCTCTTCCGCCTTTTTTCGTGTCATGGCCGGACCTTTTGACATGTTTTCGGTGCCCTCGCCCATTTTGCGAACCAGAAGCCTATCACCGTTTTCCAGGGAATCCGGATCCAGATGGGGGATGATGCCCATATCCACCACCTGGACTTCCGCATTTATCCCGTCGGCCAGGATATTAATTCCCGCGCCGCCCATCAAAAAAGCGCGGACCATTTCGCCGGTAATGACCTGAGGATAAGCGCTGACGCCTTCCTCGACAACACCATGATCGCCGGCCATTACGAGAAAAGCCTTTCTATCAATTGATGGTTTGAGTGTTTTATTAATGGCACACAAGCGTTCTCCAATGTCGTGAAGCCGGCCGAGGGCGCGCGTCGGCATGACCAGTTGGGCTGTTCTTTCTCGTGCCTTTTCTATCCATTCATTTTCAGTTCCCTTTATCGCGCCGATGATTTCCTGCAAACTCATTTTTTCAGAACCCATTTCCTCCTCCATTTCATTTACGAAGACCGCTCCATACGCCATCTGCAATGGTGACCAATATGATGAATGGCATAACATGTCAATATTTTTCGAGCGATGAGCGTTGTGTCATAAATCTGTCGAATACATGATTTTGTTGACAAATTTCTGAGAGAAAACGATACTTAAAAAACAATATCTGGTATTCCGCCCGGTACGCTGTAGCCTATTCTGTTTTTTTGAATTTACATCTTATTTCGGAGGATTCCGCCATGGCATTTGAACCTTGGGACACACCCTGCTGGCCCGAAGGGGTTCCCCGTGAGATCACGGGGTTTGAAAAACCGATCTTTTCGATTCTGGACCAATCCGCAAACACTTATCCGGATAACACATTCACCATTTTCAATGGTCGGTTCAAATCATACGCCCGAGTTAAAGAGACCTCAGATCGTATTGCGAACTTTCTGACCGGCCAGGGGATTCAAAAGGGAGACCGGGTTGCGATCTTTTTGCCCAACCTGCCGCATTTCCCTGAGATTTTTTTTGGTATACTGAAAGCGGGTGCGACCTGTGTGACATGCAACCCCTTATATACGGCGGCGGAGTTGAATTACCAGCTCAAGGATTCCGGTGCCAAGATCATTTTTTGTATGGATCATCCCCAGTTTTATCCCACGGTGGTGGAAGCCATGCGGAATACGGATGTGGAGCAGGTGGTCATCTGTAGCGTCAAATCGTATCTGCCACCGCTTATGGCTTTCATGGGCGGTTTGCTGGGGAAAATTCCCAAAGCTGAAAAACACGAACCGGGTCACCTCCTTTTCGATGATGTGGTCAAACAATCCCTGCCCGAACCCCCTGAAATTCAGATCTCTCCCTCAGAGGACCTGGCTCTGATTCTCTACACCGGAGGCACGACAGGAAGGCCCAAGGGCGCATGTCTGACCCATTCTAATTTTATGGCCAATTTAATGGCTTTCGACGAGTGGTCCCTTTTTCCTCAAGAGCCGGGCGGCAAGCCTGAAAAGCTCAGGCGGGGTGAAGAACAGACCGTCCTGGGGGTTCTTCCCTGGTATCACAGCTTTGGACTTACCTGCGCCATGCTACTGTCCTGTTTTCTCGGTGGTCGCCTCGTCTGCATTCCGGACCCCAGAGCCGGAAAACCGCCCTTTACAGATGTTCTTAAGGCTGTCCAGAAATACAAAGCGACTTTCATGTCGGCGGTGCCCACCATTTTTGTGGCCTTTATCAATCATCCCGACATCGAGAAGTACGACCTGAGCTCCATTCTGGCTTGCAGTTCGGGCGGTGCTCCGCTGCCGCCGGAAGTCTGCCGGCAGTTTGAGTCTAAAACGGGGTCCATCATATTTGAAGGCTATGGGCTTAGCGAAACCGCGCCCATCGCCAGCGGCAATCCGGCCAATGCGGAAACCCGGAAAATCGGCAGTATCGGGCTTCCTTTCCCGAGCACGGACATCAAGATACTGGATCTTGAGGTGAGCGACAAGGAACTGCCCAGAGGAGAGGACGGAGAAATTGCCATTTGTGGTGCTCAGGTCATGAAAGGGTATTGGAATAAACCCGAGGAAACGGCGGCTGTGTTTCAGGATATTGCTGGGAAGAGATATTTTCTTACGGGCGATATTGGGCATATCGACGAAGACGGGTTTATCGTCATCACGGACCGCAAGAAGGATCTGATCCTGGTAGGCGGATTTAATGTTTATCCCAGAGAAGTGGAAGATATTCTCTTTGAACATCCCAAAGTGGCCATGGCGGCGGTTATCGGCATTCCCGATGATCGGAGTGGTGAAGCCGTCAAGGCATTCATCCAGCTTAAACCCGGGGAAACAGCCACTGAGGATGATATCCTGACTTATTGCAAGAAAAACATGGCAGGATACAAGCGCCCCCGGCACATTGAATTTCGCGGAGAACTCCCGGTATCGCCTGTGGGAAAAGTCCTGCGTCGTGTGTTGCGGGATGAGGAATTGGAAAAGGGGCCGAAAAAACAATCCCCAGAAGCATTGCCCAAATGATCAGCCATTTCACGGTAACTTCCCCCTCTGATAGTTTGTTTCGGCTCATCTCGCAAATAAAAGTGCACCATGAGCGAGAGCGCGCTCCCAATAATTGGAGGCGATATTTTCATCAAAGAAGTAAGGCTTATTACCACTTTTCGATGGTGCTGATTTTTTGGGGTATGCTGAAGAAATAAAAACATGCCCGGGTCACTTCTTTCTCCGTGACCGATTTCAAGATATAGGCGACCCTTGGTATCGATTCAATAAGGACTTCCTGTTGCATATTGTGCAAGGTTTCCCCTACGGGTCCCAATTTCTTTGGCGATCCTTGTTCCCACAATAATGGTTTCAAACCTGAAGGTCTTTTTCCAGAGTTACGGAACGGCGGATTACTGAATACTTGAACTGGCTGATTAGCAGGCAATTGCAGTGGGTGTCATCGGCAAACAAATTGGGTAAATTTTCCCCGGATAAAACCATCCTGATCCAAGATGTTTTTAGAAATTTGGGGAAATAGGGGAAAGAAGAGGCTTATGGAGAAGTAGACACCCAATGAGAACTATTCGCATGTCACCCATTTTTTCACGTATTTTTATTTTGCCACGGACTTTCACGCATTGGTTCAAAGAAGGGCGATCCTTTTGGCCCTTTTTCTAATTTTTCCATAGCTTCTTGAATTAAGCGTTCTATTAATTTCTGTGATTCATGGGTAGTTTGAAAAGGACTCAATTTAGCAGCATTGCATATTATGTCGGATGCATGATCGATGGATATTTTTTCTATATTGATGACCAGATCATAAAGCCTTGAATCCCACGTGTCGAGATTATACAGTTTCTGGCTCCATTTCCGTCTCTCTTCGTCAACCTCTTTTACCATTTGTTCAGCTTTATTCTTTGAAACCGTCTCCCTCTGCATCATGCATTCTATACGATATTTCATATTGGCAATAATCCGAACTTTCAGGACATGCGGAGCATCCTTAAGAAAATATTGGCCCGCAAAACCATGATAGACGACATTGTCCCTAAATATTTGAGTTAACAATGCTACACGAATAAAGTTAATGTATCTTTCTCTTGCAAAAGTGTAACGTTCGGAAATTGCTGGAGCATCACGAATAGAGCGCAAAAGCTTTACTTCTGGGACGTTGTACTCATCGGCAACTTCTAAAAGGATTTCGCGAGAGATACATCCGTAGCCAAGCTTTTGTGCCACCTTCTCTGCCACTACCTTACCGTGGGTGTAAGAACCCCTTGAAATAGTGATAACAGACATTGCCCACCTCCTTATAATCATGAAAGTTCTAGCAGTAAGCGGCGCTATTTATCCTAAAATGTATAGTATTGGCAAATTAAATGTTAATAAAGAATGGAGATACTTGACCCAGATAAAGGCTAAGCGGTTCTGGAATAGACCGTTCTATCCTCCGAGTCATCAAGACAAACCCCCAGTATAAATTAATTCTACCTGAATATCCTCCTTTTTTCAATTCCAGGCAGCCAAAAAGTAAGTGACCCCAGGAATCATTTTCTACTATTTGGTCCAAAATAACTAAAACGGGAATGCGAGTGCTTTTTATTGTAGGCCTTCCATTACAAACTCTTGGACCAAGGAATCCCCTTATCAATTTCTTTTCATGGTAATTCACTATACAACCAGTGTCAATCCCAATGTTTATCATCCATCGATAGCAACACCGAATTTCATGAAAAACGGGCGCCCAAACTCACGTGCTGATGTTCAATATTTGAATAATAGTCGTAAGGAACATAATTAGAAAATTAAATTATCTAATCAGCCACCGAGCGGCACCTCATCGTTAGGATGGCAAATAAAGGTAGTTCAAGAAATCCTTCAGCTCGTTTTGTCTCTACTGCTTTGCTATGGGAAAGCTCACATTTAAATCATAGATAGAGGGGTCAAAATTCGGTTGTCGCAAGGGGTCAATTTTCGGTTGACGTTTCGACCCAAGCCGGTATCTGCAGGAATCGTTGTGCCAATGAATTAGCCCAATGTTACGCGCTCTGTACTCCACCGAGGTGACAGAAAATCTTGGGGTCCGGGTAGCATCGGAACAGAATCAGAAAGTAGCGTTAGCCTGAATTATTCCTCCGGCCTCATATTTAACGAATCGGCACGATGACCCGAAGATATGAGTCTGCGCGATGTACCATGCAGGGAGGCTCTTTTCCCATCATTAATGATGCCTCTCATAGTTTTCCACAAGCAAATGATAGTTTTTTAGTCCAATAACCCAATGCTCCAGATAAAAAATCGCTGTCAAAGGCTATTTGGGTCAAAAAGATTGTGACCCATAGCATTTCAGCCCCTGTTTTGGGCTTGACACAAAATGTCGAATCCCTTACGGTTTACTTCAAAATCGGGTCTTGAAAGGTGCTGTTAATTTGAAAAAAATCATTTCTTGTGTATTCTTATTGACTGTTTTTTTTAGCTTTCCGTTCACAAGTTTTGCAGCGCCTGATGGGGTACCGGGGCGCGCTCCGGAAAAAGGAAAAACACTTATTGTAGGCATCGACCCGATCCCGCCTTTTGCCTTACGCACTGAAGAGGGGCAGTGGCATGGTATCAGTTGGGCCATCTGGCACCTTGCCGCCTCAAGTCTGGGTTGGACTTATGAGATAAAATTAATGCCATTAGATCAGATTATCCCCGCACTTTTGGCAGGTGAAATCGATGTTGCGGCAACCGCTTTCGGTATTACGGAAAAGCGTGAAGCAAAAATTGACTTCTCAGTGCCCTACTATTTCAGTTCTTTCGGCGTTGCAGCCACCGAACCAAGGGGCATTCATGCCTGGATAACCTTTTTGAAAGACGTATTTTCATCCTATCTTTTGAAGCCGGTGTTATTTTTGACGGCCATTCTGGTTTTTGTATCCATGCTTTTCTGGCTTTGTGAAAGGCGGAAAGACCGTGAAAATAAGGATTTAAGGTTTTTCAGGGGTATCGGTAATGCGTTTTTGCTGTCATCGGAAACCATGACAACGGTGGGTTATGGGGAGAATGTTCCTCGAACAAAAATGGGCCGAGCTCTGGTATGTGTCTGGATGTTTGTTTCCATTATCCTGTTGACCTCCTTTACCGCAAGTGTGACGTCTTCCCTGACTACCATACAGCTTCGTAAAACCTTGTATGATCTGGATGATTTACATCGTATCAGAGTGGGTTGCCTTGCCCCACCGTCCAGGAGTGCACTGTATCTTGAGAAGCAGGGTATCGCGCATCATTCTTTCCAAACGGTTCGAGCCGCTTTGCGGGCCCTTTCCCAAGGAAAACTCGATGCCGTTGTTTATGACTTTTCCACATTGCAGTATCTAGTTCACGAAGAATTCCGGGATGAACTCACCGTCCTGTCCCGCACATTCAACCCAAAATTTCTCGCCTTGCCGCTCCCACCGGACAGCCCACTGAGGAGGCCTTTGAACAAGGCGATCATGGCGGTTATGGAAACGCCTGTCTGGCATCGTATTCTGGTGTCTTATATCGGGAAAGATGCTGTTCCATCCATGCTCCCTTTTGTTAAAGGGAGTAAGCGCCAAAACAGCGGAAATCCATAGCCCATGTGAGACCCTGAAGCATTTTATAATATTATTGGATAGTTATATCGTGTCCCATTTGTTAAGGAGTCTATTATGCCTTCATCCATTATGATCACCGGTGCCTCTTCAGGCATCGGAAAGGCTCTCGCCTTTGAGCTGGCAAAAAGAGGCTATTCACTGGCCTTGACCGCCCGGTCTGCGGATCGTCTGGATCAGATTCAAAAGGAGATTGTATCTGCACATAATCCTCCCATAGTGACTGTTCGACCCCTGGATGTGACGGATTATGATGATGTGTTTAAGGCGGTTGATGAATTGGCCAATGAGCTGGGCGGCCTGGATATTGTCTTTGCCAATGCCGGGATCGGTCTGGGCGAAAGGGTAGGGCGCGGCGATTTTGAAAAAGCCAGGCGCACCATTGAAGTGAACCTGATCGGCGCCATGGCGACCGTGGATGCGGCAGCTGCGTATTTCTTAAAAATGGGAAAAGGCCATATTGTAGGCACCAGTTCTGTGGCAGCATTTCGGGGAATGCCGCACAATTCCGCCTACAGTGCTTCTAAAGCAGGGTTTGCCGTTTATCTGGAAACGGTGCGGGTGGAGCTTCTCAAGAAGAATATCCATGTGACGGTGCTGTATCCGGGGTATATCGACACGCCGCTTAATCAAATGCTCAAAAGAAGACCTTTCTTGATTTCAGTTGATAAGGGTGCTGCCATCATTGCGGACCTGATAGAGAAAAAGGTCAAATCATCAACCGTTCCCGTGTACCCATGGAATATCATAGGCCGTGTGATGAAGATACTGCCCGCAGGGGTCATTGCGAAAATGTAGCGATTTTTTTAATGCAAGATCATTTTCCCGGATGCCCAAATAACGGTGGCAGGTGTTGATCCCTTGATCCCGAAAAGGAGCTTAAAAATGAAAGAATGCTTGTTGCTGGTCGATCTTCAAAACGACTATTTTCCCGGTGGAAAAATGGAACTTGTGGAAGCTGAAAAAGCAGCGACCAATGCACAGCTACTTCTGGAGGCATTCCGAGGGCGGAAGTGGCCCATCATCCATATTCAGCACATTTCAAGCCGCCCGGGTGCGGGATTTTTCCTGCCGGAAACAAAAGGGGTACAGATCAATGAAAGGGTTGCACCCCGAAGCGGGGAAGTCATTGTGGAAAAATCCTTTCCCAACAGTTTTCGTGAAACAAAACTTCCGGAAATTCTAAAAAAATCTGATATCAAGAACCTGCTCATCTGTGGCGCCATGAGCCATATGTGCATCGATGCAACGACCCGGGCCGCCTTTGATCTTGGTTTCACCTGCCGGGTTGCCGAGGACGCATGCGCCACAAGAGATCTGGTATTCAAAGACAGAACCATAAAGGCGATGGAAGTTCACGGGTCATTTATGGCGGCACTATCGGGCCTTTACGCTGAAGTTGTCACCACGAGAGAAATCATTAACCAGATCTGACTTTACTGGGTCCATCCCAGTGTCTTGAGCGCTTTGTAGGCATACCATTGAACGTACCAGTGGTTCGAGGTTCTGATGCAGGTCAGGATCTCAGATATGGCCTTTTTCTCCCTTCTCTGAGTCAGCGCGGACAAAGCCGATGCGGCAACCATGGGTGAGGAGTCTTTCAGGAGCACCAGTAAATCTTCATGGGTTTCAGCACTTCGGGAAACGCCCATGGCCTTGGCCAGCCAGTACCGCTGGGCCGTATCAGGACTTCTCAGAATGGTTTTGTATCCGGAAAACCGGGATATTTCCAGATAATCTTTCCCAATACGTTTGAGCGCCCTCAATTGTTCCCGCCGATCATTGGATGTCAGTGCCGTATGGAGACCTTTTGGTGCGACCATAGGTTGCCGGTTGGTCTGCCAAAAGGCCATAAACGCCAATGAAAAACAGAGGATTGCGGTTATGAACGCAGCACTTGGAACCCATCTGCACATGAAGAAAAAGAAAAAAGAATAGACAAAAATATACAGGGTCACCGGAAAACCGATCAGTAAGGAATAAAATGTCAATTGGCGAAATACCCTGTGACCGTCGGCCAGATCCGAAAACCGTTTCAGGGCGGCTTCTGGATTTGAGAGGAATTCATCTTTTGAAATTTGGAGGGCCGTGTTTTTTCCATCTTCCAGCAGCAGCCGTCCGTCCGAAGTCTTTATAAACAGGTCGGCATCTTCAATGTTATCCGTGTGGAACCAGTCAAAACGCGCAAGCGCTTTCCGCAATTCATTTTTTTCCGGCAGCGTCATGATCTCATGGAGGTTGCAGGTCTTTTGAAGCTTCTGTTCCAGGGGTTTAAGAACTTCAGCTGGATACAGGGTATATTGATAGTAGAAATTCACAATTCTTTCGCCCACCGGATTGGAGAGCAGAAGATAATCCCGGATATTAATAAACAGGCCTTTTTCCATTTGGGGCGCCCACAGAAGCCCCAGCACAATGATGGGGATGAGATGCCATAATCCATTTTGCCGGGGCCGGTTTTTGATTATTTGTGGGTTTTTTGGGGCATGGGGCATCCAAGCAAGGGCGCCGGTAAACACCACCGGGGGGATTACAATTAAATAAAGGGTCGTAAAAGGTGAAAATCCCTTCCAATTGACGCCCGCTGAAAGTCCTGCCCACAAAAGGATCAAGAAAACCAGGAAAATGACTTTGCGTCGGCAAACACGGTCCCATAACCATGCGGCGGCAAATGACAGCACACTGATGCCCGCGCCCACACTAAGGGTCAAAAAAAGCCCGCCACAGACGGCGGTGGTCAGCTCCTGAAGGCGATCCATGGTTAGGTGATTGGGAATTGTCAGATATCCCGAAGCACCCAATGCAGTGAGGGTATGGTAAAGGGACTGGTTGGCAAAAAAAACCTGAATGGTGGCGATGACCTGTGACGTAACGAGGCCCGCAAGGATCGCTGTGGCAGGGTAGAGGTGCGTTTTCCATTTAAAACGGATCGGATTCATATGAAAAGTATACGCAAATTGGCGCAACCCATCAAGAGGATTGCGGTTTGGGCGGTATTGCTTGATGAATCTACGGCTTTGGGCTATATGAGGAAAGCGCAGAAAGCGGGACATCCATGAAATTATTCCTTTCTAAATCAGCACGCAAGAAGCAAGAAACAGATAATTTCATGGATGTCCCGATCTATGATCTACATGAAGATATGGTGACTCATTGACCCGGAGGTTTAAAAATAAATGACCCTGCAGATAGCATTGGTGCTGTTTATTTTAGGGGCGGCCGTCCTTTTTCTGGTGACCGAATGGATGCCCATGGAGGTGGTTGCCCTCCTGGTTCTGGGGAGTCTCGCTGTTACCGGTTTGGTGAGCCCCACCGATGCACTTAAAGGGTTCAGCAACCCGGCCGTCGTCACGGTCTGGGCGGTGTTTATTCTCAGTGGGGGTTTGACCCGAACGGGTGTGGGAAATATCATCGGCAACCGGGTAGTGAAACTGGCCGGGGGGAACGACAGCGGGCTTACGATGATCATCATGGTGGTCGCCGGTCTTTTGTCCGCTTTCATGAACAACGTGGCCGTTGCAGCACTCATGCTGCCGGTGGTTATGGATATCTGTAGAAGTACCGAACGGAGTCCGTCCGCCTTGCTGATGCCCCTGGCATACGGTTCCCTGCTGGGAGGTCTGTTGACCCAGATCGGAACACCCCCCAACATTCTGGTGAGTGCCCTGCTTCAAGAGAACCAGCTGAAGCCATTTGGGCTTTTTGATTATACGCCGGTGGGCAGTTTCATATTTGTTATCGGCGTGCTGTTTATGACGTTTGTGGGGCGTCGGATGCTGCCCAAACACAATTTCCTCAAAGATACCTCCGGGATTCTCCAATCCAATCTGGATTCCCAGTATCGCATGGAAGACCGTATTTTTCGCGTGCGGGTACCGCTTACGTCTCCTCTGGCGGGAAAGACCCTGACTGAGACGCGAATGGGAACGGTCCTGGGGATGGATGTGATCGCCGTTACCAGGGAAAACCGGAGCCTGCTGGCGCCGGATCCTCGGGAACGTCTGCGTGGCGGAGATATTCTGGTGGTCAAGGGAAACCATGAGAGATTGAATGAGCTGAGGCTGTGGGAGGAACTCATCGGTCAGATCAAGGGATTTTCGGAGGAAGACGTTTTTTCAAAAGAGATCCAGCTGGTTGAATTGACCCTGGCCCATGACTCTTTCATGAGCGGAAAAACCTTAAATGAAGTGGATTTTCGAAACCGATTCGAAATCGTGGTACTCGCTGTTCGTCGTGATGAAACCATTCGGCGGGCCAACCTTCAAGATGATGTGCTTCAGTCAGGCGACAGACTTCTGGTTCAGGGAAGCAGAGAGGCCGTGGAAGCCTTATGCGGGGAGCGGGGTTTTTTGACTTGTGAGGAAGTCGGGCAGGAAACATTGAATGCGGTATATCAGCTTAATGAACGCCTCATGCTCCTGACCATCCCTTTGCAATCGCCCGTGGGGAATAAGGCATTGAAGGAGAGCCGAATTGCCGAAGTGCTGGGGATGCGGGTGCTTTGTATCATTCGCAGCGACGGGGTAGTTCGAATGCCCAATGCCAATGAAACCCTTCTGCCCGGAGACCAGTTGATCATGGAGGGTCGGCTGAGTGCTCTTGATAACCTTCGCGGTTTTCAAACCCTGGAGGTGAAGGAGGGTACCGCCCCGGATCTGAAAAATCTCGTTTCAGATAAAATCGGCATGGTTGAAACCGTCCTTTCGCCCCATGCTACCCTGGCGGGAAAAACCTTGAGACAGCTTCATTTCCGGGAGAAATTTGGTTTGAATGTGCTGGCCATCTGGCGCCGGGGAAATGCTTACGCAACGAACCTGCGGGATATGGCCCTTGATTTTGGCGATGCACTGCTGTTGTACGGCCCCAGGGAAAAGCTGAAGGTGCTGGGCCAGGAAAACGATTTTATTGTGCTGACCCAATCGGCCCAGGAACCCCAAAGTATGGAAAAAGCCCCACTGTCGTCCATTCTCATGGTGGCTACCTTTGTTCCCGTTATTCTGGGTTGGATACCCATTTACATCGCCACTGTGATCGGCGCGGCCCTGATGGTGCTCTTTCGGTGCCTGACCATGGAAGAGGCGTATCGTGCCATCGAATGGAAGGCCGTTTTTCTCATCGCGGGGATGTTCCCCCTGGGTACGGCCCTGGATCAATCCGGGGCGGCAAAATTTCTGGCGGAAGGTGTGGTGGCCGCAGTGGGGCCCATGGGGCCGACGGCAGTGCTGCTGGCCCTGGTGCTGCTGACCTTCCTGGCCACCTGTGTCATCCCCACGGCGGCCCTGGTGCTGCTGTTGGCCCCCATTATTCTGAACACCAGCCAGCAGTTGGGTGTCACGCCCTACGGGTTCATGATGGCCATGGCCATGGCGGCATCCGCCAGCTTCATGACGCCCATTTCCCATCCGGCCAACATCCTGGTGATGGGTCCCGGAGCGTATCGCTTCAAGGATTACATGAAAGTGGGAGGGCTGCTGACCCTGGTGGTGTTGATAGTGATTATGGTGGTGGTGCCCCTGTTCTGGCCCATTACGCCGTTGCCCGGACGGTAGGAAAAACATGCACCGTTGCGCTGCGGGTGTACGGAACAAAAAGATGTGATAAGGAGATTTTTAAAAAACCATGCGTGTGATGACCATAAAACGCTCTTGATTATGGTGTCATAAACTGCTACCATGCTCACTATGAAAGCAAAGCACCGGAAGACAATAGCAGGGATTTTTGCCAAACCTACCAAGGCCAATATCAAATTCAGCGACATTGAGTCTTTGATCGAGGCTCTTGGCGGTGAAGTTCGAGAGGGCGATGGTTCACGTGTAGTTTTGGAGCTTTCCGGGATAAGAGAATACGCCCACAGATCGCATCCGGGGAAAGAAGCAAAGAAATATATAGTTGAGAGAATTCGTGAATGGTTGACAGGCTTGGGGGTGACGCCATGAACAGTATGACCTATAAAGGATATTTTGCTAAAATCAACTTTGATGAGCGGGATAATATTTTTTGGGGTAAAGTGATTGGAATAAAAGACAACATTTCCTTTGAGGGTGAAACTGTTACACAGCTCACCGAAGATTTTCACAACGCCATTGACCATTACCTTGCTGACTGCAAAAAGCAGGGCCTTGTACATGCTAAACCTTATTCCGGAAAGCTAACCTTGCGCATTTCCCCTGATACACATGCCGAAGTAGCCGCCGCCGCCGCTCATACCGGGAAAAGCCTTAACAAATGGGTGGCTGATACGCTGCATGAGATCGTTCATTCTCATTGACCTGAAAAGATGGCAGGGTCATCGCGGATTAGCGTGAATTTGTCATGTTTGGTTTATATCCCGAAGGGATGTGAGCATATAGCCGGTGGTTTCAACCACCGGTAGGATAAATTTATGAATCAGTCCTGAAGGGACGACGTCGAAGCATACGCCGTCCTTTCTTGTTTGGGGTCGGACCAAGCAGGTAGGCATAAATTCAACAGGTTAACTCATAAATCAGGGTATTTTTGGTTCTTAAACGCATCTTTTTAACCCCAAAAACATGCTTTTAACAAATCGTAGGTGCCCTTTAATCTGGGTTCGTAGCGTGTTCAAGCATTGACAGCATAACCAAACGCTCCACCGGACCCCTGGACGCGACGGGGTAAATGCGACGTAAGGTGCAGGGGCCGAGGGGCCGGTGAGCTTGTCGTTCGCCTCAGAAAAATAGTGATTCTGGGAATAATCGTTGCGCGTTGCGCAACATGGTGTTAGTCTTGCCTTGATGATTAAGACATTCAAGCATAAAGGGTTGCGCAAGTTTTTTGAAACCGGTAGCGTTTCTGGAATTCAGCCAGGGCATAAACGAAAACTAAGAGTCCGATTGACAGCCTTGGATACGGCAACCTGTATTGAAGATATGGACTTGCCCGGTTTTCGCCTCCATTCATTGAAAGGAGATCGGCAGGGCTTTTGGGCAATTGACGTAAGCAAAAACTGGCGTATCGTTTTCAAATTTCAAGACGGCAATGCCTTCATTGTCGATTATGAGGATTACCATTGATGAGCATGTACAATCCCCCACACCCTGGTGAGTTTATTAAAGAGGTTTACCTTGAACCATTTCGTATTAGTTACCGCAACGTAGCGGCCAAACTAAAGGTATCACCTTCAACTTTCCAAAGACTTGTTAAAGGGAAAAGCAGTGTAACTCCGGAAATGGCTTTACGCCTTTCAAAAACACTTGGCCGAAGTCCAGAGAGTTGGTTGGCAATGCAAGACAACTACAATCTTTGGCAGGCAAAACAGACCATCAATTTGGAAGAGGTTGAATCTCTGATAATCTAATCCCCAGCATAAAAAGCATAGGAGAACGAGCTGTTGCACATTAACTTGGATGTTTTGATAGTAGGAAAACGTCTTACTGACAAGCGAGAGTCGGATCTGGCGGACCCAACGCTCCACCAGACGCCTGATACTTCGGCGGTCCCGGCGGGGTCCGGTGGAGGCGCTGGTGAGCTTAACGTTCGCCTGGCAGAATAACATAGCACCATCTTGAAATTTTGAGCAGGTAGTTTTATCTGCTATGCTCAAGAAAAAAAACATGCGGGACGGTAGATGGAGAAATGAAATGAGTGTTGAAGAAATAAAAACAGCCATAGAGGCGCTTCCTGGAGAAAAGTTTGTTGAGATCAGGAAATGGGTCGCTGAGAGGGATTGGAAAATGTGGGACCAGGAGGTGGAGGCCGATTCAAAGGCAGGAAAACTTGATTTTCTCGTTGAAGAGGCTTTCCATGAAAAACATCAAGGGCGTTTGAGGAAGCTATAGATGCACAGAACAACAGGCCGCTTCTGGAAGTGCTTTCATGAACTTCCTGCGGCTGTCCAAAGCGTAGCAGAAGAGAACTTTGGTCTTCTGAAAAGAAACCCTCGGCACCCTTCTCTTCATTTTAAGAAAATAGGTAATTTCTGGTCAGCAAGGGCTGGACTTGACCACAGGGCGCTCGCAGTCCACGACGGGACTGATTTCATCTGGGTATGGATTGGTTCACACGATGCGTACCAAAGAATGCTAAAGTTTTCTGGATGAGGCATGGGTTGGGTTACGGAACCCCGGGCTTGGTTCTAACTTCGCCCGGTTAGCAGGAGGAAAAATTATAAAACAGGAATTCCGAGGACAGCTTACTTACTTCGTTGCATGGAAGTAAGATAAATTGAACAGATCCAAATTGGAAACATGGGTATCTCTTCTGGAATTTATGCTATATTGACGTTTCTGAGGGCGAAAAGCGACTGAAATCGCACCTACAGACGGAAAACAATACCATAAATGGCCGAAACGATGAACAAGGCCAGTAAACGCGATGGTTGGAGAGGTGCTGGTGGGTCTACCCGAAGCCAGGTGAGTCGAAATGCTCATTTGCAGTTAGCGGCTTTCCATTAGCAAAGATAAAAAAGGCGATTCCGCGAGTAAGGGGAAAGGACGATGTTGACAGAAACTATTGATGTTAAAAAGAAACTACCTGATTTGAAGGGATGATTGTCTCTTGTGGCGCAAGGAAGGGAAGTGGTCCTCACGCAAGACAATACTCCAATAGCACGTTTGGTCCCAATTCCAAAAAGAATACCAGGCTTACATGCTGGAGCAATTTCAATGAGCGAAGATTTTGATAAACCTCTACCAGATTCTTTTTGGACAGGTGACTCATGAAATTACTGTTAGATACTCACACCTTCATTTGGTGGGATAGCGGAACCTGAAAGGCTCACCCAACAAGTTCTGAGCATGATTCAAAATCCTAAGAATGTGCTACTGGTTAGTATGGCAAGTCTTTGGGAGATGCAAATCAAGCTCCAATTGGGGAAACTCAAGCTCAATACCCCCTTGGAAGAATTGGTGAAGGGACAGCTGGAAATCAACATGATCGATATTCTGAACATTAAGCTTGAACATATACTGGCATTAGGAAAAATGCCATCTCATCATAAAGACCCCTTTGACCGATTGATTATTGCCCAAGCTGGTATTGAAGAAGCCGTTGTGGTTACCAAAGACAAAATGTTTACAGAATATGCGATTAAAGTAGTCTGGTAGAAGACTATTCAAATGCAATAGGTTGCCCATGACATGCGGTGGTTTTGCACCCTGAAAGGTCTTTTCAAAGCTCAAAAACATGCTTCAAAAAATCTTAGAATCGAAATGGATTAAGCCCGCATTTGAGGCATCCCTAATATAACCCCGAAAGCCAATTCTTGCTTTCATAAGTTTGGTTTTAAAGAAAGAGGGCGCTACTCGAATAACCCCCTCGAAATCGCGAACCAAACGCTGCACCGGACCCCCGGACGCGACGGGGTACATGGCGACGTTGGGTGCAGGGGCCGGTGAGCTTGTCGTTGGGCTTCACAAACGATCTTGTGACCTGAAAATTGGATTATTGATATGGAGAAGAAACAAATCCGAAATTTATTGGAAGATTGTTGGAAAGGAGTTGAAGTATATTACAAAAGCAATTCCATAAGCTCTGAACGTTCCTTGCAGGCAGAAATCTATTCCAATCTGAGAGGTCTTGTGGGTGAACATTGTAAAGTTTTGGTAGAACCCTCAATAGAAAAATATATTCCAGATATCGTTGTAGTTGACTCAAATCAAATCCTTTGTATTATCGAAATTAAATTTGCTCCTCACTGGTGGATTAGTGGCTTAACTTTAAAAGGTGATATTAACAAATTGTCCTTATATTCTAAAATGAAGTATTTTGAGCCAATAATTTTTGGTCCCAAAAGAGTTTTTGATACAAACAATAAAAAATGGCTTGGTGAAAGGACTATATTCTCTTTTACAGATGAAACAGTATTTTGTTTTGCTGTTATAACACGAAATGAAGCACCTTCTTCAACGCTTTTAAAATTGAGAGAATATTCTTCAGAAATAGAGAGTATCGATAATTTCTGCTTGCTATCAGGTTTAATCACTGTAGATGAGGAAAAAGCTCTGAGTTCAGAAGAATTTATTGTAGAATCAACATTTTAACGTAGCCCACAAATGGGTGCATGGTAGACTTCCACTTCGCCTCAGGCCCCGTGACCCATAGCGTTGGGCGGGTCCCTCATACGATCACCAGAGAGTTCTATACTTCACTAATGGTCTGAACTATAATGGAAGCAAACGGGTGGGAATTCAGAAAACAGACGGAAGGAATACACAATGACAAAGGCTGCCATTTCAATCCCCGTTGATGCCGAGACTGCACGTACATATCATACGGCACCACCGGATTACCAAAAAAAAATTCAAGTCCTGCTTCAATTGCGGCTGCGCGAATTGGCTGAACTGCCGACACGTTCACTTGTTGAAATCATGGACGACATCGGAGCTAAAGCCGAGGCACGGGGCCTAACCCCTGAAATGCTCGGGGCTCTTCTCCATGACGAGTAATCCTCGGTTCGTCTTGGATACCGGTGTTCTTGTCAGCGCGGTCCTATTGCCACGATCTGTCCCACGCCAAGCGGTGGATTTTGCATTTACCCATGGGATTGTCCTCGCATCTGCTGATACCATCGGCGAATTAGATGAAGTGCTTCGTCGTCCCAAATTTAACCGCTACCTGCGAGAAGAGGAACGACTCTTGTTCTTAGCAGCTTTCATTCGTGACGCCGAAGTGGTGGACGTCACAGAAAGAGTGGCGGAATGCCGTGATCCCAAGGACGACAGGTTTCTCGAACTGGCAGTAAGCGGTAATGCCACCTGCATAGTTAGCGGTGACAGCGATTTATTGGTTCTCAATCCATTCCGTGGAGTAGCGATTCTGACGCCACAGGAATTCATAAGTGTGGTCTAAAGAAAGGTCGCCCAACCAAACGCTGCACCAGACGCCTGATAGTCCTGCGGTCCTAGCGGGGGCCGGTAGAGGCGCTGGTGAGCTTAACGTTAGCACAAACATACCATCCATGGAATGGTAAAGGTAGTAAGGGAAGTAAACGTCGGCAGCGGGGTCTACTTCTATCAACTGAATGTTGGAGATCAGATCGAAACTAAGAAGATGGTTTTAATGCGGTAAATAGGAGGCTGAAATGTCAACCACATTAACGTTAGAAATTCCCGATCAAATTTATCGACCTTTACTAAAAAAGGCTGATAAGTGTTGAAAAACTCTCGACCAGATATTGATTGAATGGCTGGGAGATGTAGTAAAGGATGAGCTGGATGATCCTTTATTAAAATTGGCAGGGGCTTTTTCTTCTGATATCAAAGATATTGGATTAAATCATGACTTTCATATCGGACAAGAATTGAGGAATGCCCATGAATGAGGTTTTCGCTGATACTTCCGGTTGGGCCAATTATTTTGTCCGAACTGAGCCGTTTCATCAAGATGCCAAGGGGTTGATGCAGCAATGGTATAAAGATCAAACCCGTGTCATCACAACAAATTATATCTTTTCGGAGCTTGTCGTTTTGTTCATAAGTCCGCTCAGAATACCACGTCCGAAGCAAATCCAAGCGATTGAGACAATCAAGGCTGTTGATTGGATCGAAATCATCCATATTGACCGGAAGGGGTACCATCTCACTATGGATAGAATTCCGGCTTGGGTATGTACCCAGTGCGGTGAAGCCTATTTTGATGAAGCCGAAGTAGAAGCTATTCAAGAAGCGCTTGGCGCTTTGGACCAGCAGTCTGAAAAACTCGCTGCATCTGGCTAAACATAGAAGGGTCATTGCGGATTAGCGTGAATTTGTCATGTTTGGTTTATATCCCGAAGGGATGTGGGCATATAGCCGGTGGTTAAAACCACCGGCTATACGACTTTACCCCTCCGGGGTAATTTTCACGTTAATCCGCGATGAGCCAGATGGCATAAGGAGATTATAAAAAATCCATGCGTGTTATGACCTTTAACCTCCGTTTTGAAAACGACCAGGATGGCAGCAATGCCTGGAATTATCGACGGGATCTGGTGGTGAAACTGATTGAGCAGTATTCGCCGGATATCCTGGGGACCCAGGAAGGGCGCGTGTCTCAGTTGGATTATCTCGAAGCAAGCCTTTCCGGATACGGCATGCATGCCCCTTCACGGGTTCTGGACGACACCTGCCAGTATCCCACCCTGTTTTTTCGAAAAGATCTATTTCGAATCATTGAAGGTGATGAATTCTGGCTTTCCAAAACACCCAAAATCCATCGCAGCAAAAACTGGGACAGTGCCTTTCCACGCATGCTGAGCACTGCCACCGTGGAACTTCTGGAATCGGGACAGTTTTTTTCGGTGGCCGTCACCCATCTGGATCACGTGGGCCAAAAGGCCCGATTGAAACAGGCCGAGATCATCGCCCATTGGGTTCAGAAAAAAACCGTACCCGTGATTCTCATGGGGGATTTCAATGACGGGCCGGATTCAGAGGCCCACAGGGCACTCGAAAACAACAAAACAGGGCTTGTAGATTCATGGGAGGCTCTGGGTCATCCCGAGGGGGAAGAGAGTTTCACCCATCATGCCTTTACCGGAACACCCCGGAAAAGCCGAATCGACTGGATATTGACCACCGTTCCGCCTTATGTCTTGGATGCCCGGATTATTCACGATCAGTTTGACGGGCGGTATGCGTCGGATCATTTTCCTTATTGTATCGATTTGAACTGGCGGATGCAGAAATAGAAACATTTCGAAATGCGGCAAAAGGCAGGATCAGTAAAGAAAGCGAGGAAAGCGGGACACCCATGAAAATATTCCTTTCTAAAGCAGCACGAAAGAAGCAAGAAACAGATAATTTCATGGACGTTCCGATCTAAATTAATCAAAAAGAAAGAAAACAGTGCAATATCCTTTTTGGGTTGTTTTTTTAAGCTTGGGTCAAAATGATTCTTGTAATAGGCGAAATACTGTTTGATCTGTTTGCCAACAGCAAAAAATTAGGTGGGGCTCCGTTTAACTTTGCCTTTCATCTGAAGAAATTGGGATTTCCAGTCCGGTTTGTTTCCCGGGTGGGAAAGGACGCACTTGGCAGGGAAGTTTTAGATTTTTTAAAGCAGCATCAATTTGATTTATCCGATATTCAAATAGATCCGGATCATGATACCGGCACGGTTAATGTGACCATGTCCCATGAAAGTCACACGTTTACCATAACACCGGATACGGCCTGGGCCCATCTTGCCTTTGACAGGGGGATTTCAACCCTTTTACGGCAATCGTGCGATCTTCTTTATTTTGGCAGCCTTATCCAGCATAGCAAAAAGGGAATCTCCCTGATTCAAAAGGTAATGGGCCAAAAACAATCAGGGACAACGGTTTTTTGTGATCTTAATTTACGCCCGGGGTTCTATGGCCCTGAGGTTATCAAGGCAGTCCTCAGGGCCTCGGATATCCTTAAATTGAGCCAGGAGGAATGGCTGGAAATCTCAGATATCAGAATTAGTGAAACACTGAACAAGGAAACCATGGACTCGTTCATGACAGCCCATGACCTTAAATCAATTATTTTGACTATGGGAAGCCTTGGCAGTCAATGGATTACCCGTGAAAAAAACTATCATTGTACTCCTTTTCCATTGGAAAATGTTGTGGATACTGTTGGCGCAGGGGATGCTTATGCTGCCATATCAGCGGCCGGATGGCTGAAAAAATTGCCCGTTGACACAATCATGGGCCTTGCCAGTGAATTTGCAGGGTATATTTGCGGGATTGAAGGGGCGTTGCCGGAAGATGAGAGTATTCATAATGATTTCAGACAGAGGATACAAAAACGATGATACCTGACAAAGGACTATATATTCAGATGTTCAGCATTCACGGACTGGTACGGGCCGAAAACATGGAGCTGGGATATGATGCAGACACCGGCGGTCAGATCAAATATGTGGTGGAATTGTGCAGGACCCTGTCTGCCAGTGATCAGATCCGAAAAATAGATTTGTTCACACGGCTGATCCAGGATAAATCCTATTCTGATGATTATGGACAGCCCCTGGAACAGGTGAATGAAAAGTTCCGTATCGTGCGGATTCAGTGTGGGGGGAAAAAGTATATCCGCAAAGAATTGCTCTGGCCCCATTTGGATGAATTTGTGGATAAAACCATTATTTTTATCCGCCAGGAAAAAAATATTCCGGATATTGTTCACGGCCACTACCCGGACGCGGGGCATGTGGCCATGGAGCTGGGCAGTTTCTTTGGTGTTCCCCTGGTCTATACCGGGCATTCCCTGGGCCGGTCCAAGAAAGCACGGCTGCTTGAGGATGGATATGATCTCATCGAGATGAATCGAAAACTGAAAATTGATCACAGGATTGATACAGAGGAACATATCCTTAAATCCGCGGACCGGGTCATTACCAGCACCCGCCAGGAAATTGAAGGTCAATACGGGATGTACCGCAACCGGACCCTGCCGACATATACGGTCATTCCACCGGGCATCGGCATTGCGCGATTTTATCCCTATTACCATGACACCTTTTCCAGCAGCACGGAAGAAGAAGAGGCACTGTATGCCAAGGCATCGGTAGTTCAGGAATTGAACCGATTTTTTACGCACCCGGACAAACCCTTGATTCTGGTTCTCTGTCGTCCGGACAAGCGGAAAAATATCCAGGGCCTGGTAAAAGCCTATGGTGAAGATGCTGAACTCCAGGCCATGGCCAACCTCGCCATATTTGCCGGTATTCGGAAAGATATTTCCGATAAGGAGGAAACCGAGCGGGAGGTGCTTACCCGGATGCTGCTGTTAATGGACAAGTACAATTTATATGGGAAAATGGCCATTCCCAAGAAACATGATTTTGAGCACGAGGTCCCTGAACTCTACCGGATTGCTGCGGAGAAACGGGGCGTATTTGTCAATCCCGCGTTGACAGAGCCTTTTGGTTTGTCCCTGCTGGAAGCACTGGCCTGCGGTCTGCCCATTGTTGCCACCAATGACGGCGGTCCAAGGGATATTGTTCACAACTGCCAGACAGGCACACTGGTGGATCCCACAGACACGGTGGAAATGGCTTCCGCTATCAAGGATATCATTGTTCACCCGGATAAGTGGAATCAATTTTCAAAAAACGGCATCCTGAATACCCGGAAATTTTATTCCTGGGTGAGTCACGTCAAATCCTATTGCACTGAGATGAAAGCAGTCTGCCGAAAATATGAAAAGTCGTTTATCACAACAGTAGAACCAAAACAGAGCATTGGCAAGCGCCTGGCAAAACTTGATTATATGCTGATCACCGATATTGACAACACCCTTTTGGGGGGAAACCCGGAAGAACTCCATGCTCTAATGGATTTGCTTGAAAAAAACGCAGGGAAGATAGGGTTTGGTGTGGCCACGGGAAGAATGTTTGAATCTGCCCTGGATATTCTGAACACTCACGGGATAAGGATACCGGACATTATTGTTTCCGGTGTGGGCAGCCGGATCAGCTATGGTGATTCACTGGACCCTGACAAGGGGTGGGAAACCCATATTTCAAAAAACTGGGACCCGGACCTGATCGCATCCCGGCTCAAAGAGATTGATTTTATCCGTCCCCAGGAAGCAAGTGCTCAAAGTGCGTATAAACTCAGTTATACAATGACACCCGGGAAGGACCAGCTGGCCAGGATTCACCACGCATTGACCAAAAACAGATTTAAATACACCTTGATATATTCCCAGGATCAGCATTTGGATATCTTGCCGTACAGGGCCTCAAAGGGAAAAGCCATCCGGTACCTGAGCTATAAATGGGGAGTCCCTTTGAAAAATATTCTGGTGTGTGGTGATTCAGGCAATGATGCAGAAATGCTGAAAGGAGAACCCTTGGGGGTTGTAGTGGGAAATTACAGCCCGGAGCTTGAGACGCTGAGATCTGCAAAACAGATATATTTTGCCAAAAAATTCCATGCCGGCGGTATGATGGAGGGTATCCTTCATTATCAATTTATCCAGAAAGCAAAGGAAATGGTGCCTGATGAAAATTAAAAATAAAATTCAATTAATTACATATCCTGACAGTTTCGGTGCCAACCTGCCGGAGCTGCATTATGTACTCCGTAAATATTTTTTCAAAGCCATTGGCGGCGTTCACCTGCTTCCCTTTTATCCGTCCTCTTCGGACAGGGGATTTGCCCCCTTGACCTATGATGAAGTGGACCCTGCATTCGGCACCTGGGAGGATGTGGAAAAAATCGGCCAGGATTTTGATCTGATCATTGATTTTATGGTCAATCACATCTCGCGTCAGTCTGTTTTTTTCCAGGATTATATTTCAAAGGGAGCTGACAGTGAATATGCAGATATGTTCCTAAGTTTTGATAAACTTGATCCCAGCGGCTGGATAAAGGATGAGGACCTGGAAAAAGTATACACCCGGAAACCCCGACCGCCCTACCAGACATTGGAACGGCCCAATGGTACCCTGGAAAAAATATGGTGCACCTTTAATCATGAACAAATTGATCTGGATTATAATTCGCCTAAAACCCGCGAAGTTATGCGTAATTTTCTGATCCGGCTGGCCAGAAATCGTCCTAAAATGATCCGGCTGGATGCTATTGCCTATACCACCGTAGAACTGGGTACCAACTGTTTCTTTCTGGAACCCAAGATTTGGGAACTTCTGGACTGGTTCAGCGATTATACGTCTGCATTTGATACCCAGATTCTGCCCGAAGTGCACGAACACTATTCCTATCAGCTCAAACTGGCGGCAAAAGGGTATTGGTGCTATGATTTTGCCCTGCCCATGCTGGTTCTTCATGCCCTTTACATGGGAAAGACACGGTCCCTTAAATCCTGGTTGAAAAAATGCCCCAGAAAACAGATCACGACCCTGGATACCCACGACGGCATCGGTGTCGTAGATGTTGAAGGGTTGCTAAATCCGGATGAAATCGATCAAACCATTAAAAAATTGTATGAAAAAGGCTCCAATGTAAAAGAGACCTATTCCGGGCCAGACTATCAGAACTTGGATATTTATCAGGTGAATTGCACCTATTATTCAGCCTTGGGGTGTAATGATGACGCCTATATTGCCGCCAGAACCATCCAGTTTTTTTCCCCCGGAATCCCCCAGGTATATTATGTCGGTCTGCTGGCTGGAGAGAATGATATTGAACTGTTGGAAAAAACAAAGATGGGCAGAAATATCAACCGTCACAATTATACAATAGAAGAAATTCAGGAGGATATTAAAAAGCCGGTGGTTCAACGTCTTTTGAAACTTATGGAATTTCGGAACAGTTATCCTGCATTTAATGGAGAATTTAACTTGCTTAAATCCAAGGACACGGAGTTGAATTTAGAATGGACCTTTAAAAAACATATTGCCACCGCCCATATCAATGTAAAGTCCTATAAGACAAAAATTATCTATACAGATCCTGTTGCTTCTCGAGTAGTCGATTTTGAAGTTTAAAAAGCAAACCATTTAAAAAAATGGGCTCATCGCGGATTGACGTGAAAACTACCCCGGAGGGGTAAAGTCGTATAGCCGGAGGTTTTAACCACCGGAATAGGGATAGAAATGATAAGAAAGCGGGACGCCCATGAAAATATTCCTTTCTAAATCAGCACGAAAGAAGCAAGAAACAGATAATTTCATGGGCGTCCCGATCTAGACTCTCAGTATCATAAAATTTGAAAGTATTTGAAAATCTTGTATCAATTATTGCCATATGCCTATGTGCATATCGGCAGGTTCCCTACTGGTGGGTAACGATTGCCCTTTTTAAGAGGAGACGAACATGCTACAGCAGCTCATCAAAACAACGGCTTGGAGGGGGATTACACGGCGTCAATGGTTAAAGGCAACAGGAGTGGGTTTGGGCGGCCTGGCACTTGGACGATTTGTTGTCGGCTGCAGCGGAGACACGCCTGTAAAAGCGGAAATGGTATGCCCCGACAACGCTTGTGGATACCCGAACGATATTCCAACGGCAGCCTACAGTTACGCCGCCGACCTGATTTCCAGCGGTGCCATATATACACCCGAAATGCAAACGGATCTGGATGATGATGAAATGCGGATTACATTCCTGGGGTCCGCCTTCCCACCCACCCGCAGGGCACAGGAGATGATGAGTATTTTCGTGGAAATCGGTCCGTGGGTTGAGAACGAGGGCGGCGGGTTTGGGCATGCTACAGATTCATTTGTTTTCGACATCGGCCCTGGTTCCATCACCAACTACAATGCACTGGGCATCAGCCCGAGCCGAATGAACAAGGTCTTCATTTCGCACCTGCATGGCGACCACATGGGCGATTTGCCTTCACTCTACTGCTTCGGGCCTTCGATTGACCGCAAGTTTCCGCTGTACGTTTTCTCCCACAGTCCCTCGGAAGTCCCCAACCCAATTGCTCCGCCCGAATTCTATGACGACGGCGTGATGGCATTTTGTGAGCATTTCCGGGAGGCAATGCGCTGGCACACCGAAAGCTTCAGCTTTCTTCAGACGGGCTGGGCCAACTACCCGGTGCCCTCCAAAACCGACTGGGGGCTGCCTCATGACCCCGTTCCCGTCGGGACCGACGCGGCTAACGACGGTTTCGCTCTGGTGCCCATCGAACTACCCTGGCGAAAAGTAGGGGGCGTTGCCTATGATAATCCCAAAACCGGAGTTAAAATCACGCACTTCCCGGTCATACACTGCCGCCAGGGTTCCATGGGGTACAAACTTGAGTGGAACGGCCTTACCATGATTTACACCAGTGACACAAGGCCCGAAACCAATTGCATCGCTCAAGCGAAGAACCCGGATCCAGACACCGGAATTCCGCGCGGGGTCGACGTATTCATCCATGAGATGATTCTGCCACCGGAGCTTTTGACAATGAAAAACCTCGGCCTGTCATACCCTCCACCGCAGGGAACAAACCCGGCTTTTGACAACGCCGTGGCTATGTGCTCAGATGTGGAAGAAAGTTCCCATACGCCGCAGGGATCATTCGGTTACCTGTTGAGCCGGATTGATCCAAAGCCCAAGCTGTCTGTCTTGGCCCATTTCCCCGTTGCCGATGATACCGTGGAGTGCGCCCTCCAGAGTGTCAAAAACCACTTCCCCCAGGGTGACTATCCTGTCATTGGCAGAGATATCGTCTGGGCTACCGATCTCATGGTGCTGCGGGTCAAAAAGTCCGGCATTACGCAGTTGATGGGGCAGGTTTCTGATTACACCTTCGACCCGCCCGTGAATAATTATTCTCCGTTGAATCCCCCGAAATACGCTACGCCGACCACGCAACTGGATGAGACGACGCTTATTGGACCTGAGGAAAATACTTATTGTGAGAACGGATATTGAATCCAAGATTCCTCTGACTCCGAACACAGCCCTGCTTACGAGTCAAGAGAGGGCCGACATGCAGTTGGAAAGCGGTCAGATTACCATATCCAGACACGCATTCACAATGATGTGGAAGAGAGGCCAAGAGGGCTGGTGGAGAGGGGGCAGACCATTTTCCCTATTATGTTGATTTGAGCCGGTAGATCTGAAACGAAAACTAATGATGTTTTTGAATCCTGACAGGCCGCCACGATCGGCCGTCATTCCAGAGCCTGGAAAAGGGCGCTTCAGCATCGAGGACATAATCAGGTTTGTGTCAAGGCTGATCGGCCCCATGAGAAAGCTTCCAGGTTGATGGGCACTTTGGCCGGCGCCATCATTTCGGATATGACATTTTCAAAAACCTCCGGGCCCAGAGGTAAATCGGAGACGGCGGACAGTGCTCCCACCATCATAATATTGCTGAAAATGGGGTTGCCCATGGCCTGGGCCTGCTCCGTAGCGTCCAGGGGCCAATGCCTGGCCGAGAGTTCCGTCAGTCCCCGAAATATTTCTTCCCGCCCGGGATAGACCGCCTGGCCGGTGATGACGCTGACCGGGTAGGTGGGGCGGGTGTTCCAGATGACTTGAACTTCCGGGTTACCGTATACGGCCAGAACCCGAAAAGCTTCCGAAGGCTCAAGCGCAATAACCATATGGGCGCCTCCGTGAGGAATCTGTGGAGACCAGGCGGATCGTGCGGAGATTCTCAGGTGACTCATCACTGAACCGCCCCGCTGGCTGGCGCCGAAGGTCTCGCCGATGGTGATATGATAACCTTGTGTTACCAGCATACGCCCCAGCAGGCGCGAGGCCAGCACATTACCCTGGCCGCCTACCCCTGTGATGATCAGATTGTAGGGATCAACCGAAAGTTTGGGAGCCGTCATCGGATCACCTCCTGTTTTGTAATGGCGCCCGTGGGGCAGATGGAGGCACAAACCCCGCAGCCTACACAGATCACCTCATCGATACGGGTTTTCTTTGCTTCCGGATCCCAGATGAGTCCCGGACATCCGAAGATTCTGGTACAGAGACGATTGCAGCCGCAGTCTTCGGCCAGGCAGGTCGCTTCATCCACTGCCATGTCAAAGAGTCGCTTTCCCTTTTTCCCGGGGCTCAGGGCGCAGGCCTGTCGCAAAATCAAAACCCGGACACCCCCTTCATCATCCAGGAGTTCCAATAGGGTCTTTTCGGTGGATTCCATCTCAAATGGATCGGCGATGGAAACGTTGATGTCCATGGCTTGACAGATCCGCGCGATGTCAAGAGCGGGCAGGGCGCCACCGCCGGCATCGGTAAGGGTGCCCGGGTGGGGTTGAAAACCGGTCATGGCGGTGCCCGAATTGTCCACCACCACCAGGATCATATCCGCCTGGTTGTGCACCGCATTGACCAGGGCCGGCATGACCGCGTGGAAAAAAGTGGAGTCCCCGCTGACGGCCATGACCGGCTGGTCAAAACCAAAGCGGTTTAGTTTGCCGAAGCCCGAAGCCAGCCCGGTTCCCGAACCCATGGCATGGGAGGTCTTCAGGGTATTGAAGCCGCAGGATATGGCCCCCATGGTATAGCAACCGATGTCGCCGCAGACAAAACCATGCCGGTTATCCTGTTTCAACGCGCTGTTAATGATCCAGTATGAAGCCCGGTGGGGACAACCGGGACAGAAGGTCATTGCTCGAAACGGGGCATGGGTTTTGGCAATTTCAACGGCGCGTTCACTGTAGGCCTGATCCATCGATGGGGCCGGCAGCCCCAGGATTGACGCCAGCCCCCCGGCCACCAGGTCCGGATTGAGTTCGTTAGTGGGGAGCAGGGGCCCGTTCTTGCGTCCGAAGAACTGTTTGGTCCCTGCCTCGGGTCCCAGTTCAGTCCAGAGGGCCTTTACGTTGTCTTCCAGGAAGGGCATCCCTTCTTCTATGATGAAAATTTTATCAGATGCTTTGAGGTGTTTGGCCAGTAATCGCGGCGGAAGTGGCCAGGTTGTGCCCAATTTCAACAGTCCCACCCGTTCCTCCAGACCCAGTAGGGCAATTGCCTCCTGTGTGTAGAGATAGGCCGCTGAACTGGTGATGACCAAAAGCTCCGGTCGGTCGGGACCGGTATAGGTATTAAACGGTGATGTTTCAAATATCTCCCGGGCCATTGCCAATTTTTCCAACTGGCGGCGGTGCATGGCATCCACCATGCCGGGGAAGGTTACCACCGGCCCCTCCATCTGATCCATCATGTTACCATCAAATTTGAACCGGGCTTTGGACGGGCCGGGAATGATTTCCCCCAGAACCACGTTGCCGCTGGCGTGGGACATGCGGGTCACAGATCGGAACATCACCACATTTCGTATTTTCTCGGAGAGCTCAAAGCTCCAGGCGGCCATGTCTTTTGCCTCCTGAAAATTGCCCGGTTCCACCAGGGGAAACTCCATCATTTTTGCATAATGGCGGGAGTCCCCCTCATTGGTGCTGGAGAGTCCCCCCGGGTCTTCGCAGGTGACCAGCACCAACCCCGCCCGGGTGCCGCACTCGGCCAGGTGGAGCAGGAAGTCCGAGGCCACGTTCACCCCCACCTGCTTCATCACCGCCATGGATCTGAGTTGGGCAAAGGAGCCCGCTGCCGCCACTTCCAGTCCGACCTTTTCGTTTGCGGACCACTCCACGTAGAGTCCGTGATCCGACGCCACACCGGCCAACGTCTGTATGATCTCAGAGGAGGGGGTTCCCGGGTATCCGGCGATCACCCTGACCCCGGCTTCCAGGGCTCCCCGGGCAATGGCGTCATTGCCCATGAGCAGTGCGGTTTCCCCTTTGGCCCCATAGCTGACTATTGACATAGAATCTCCTCCCTTCTGGTGTAGATCAAATCATCTTTGCTGCCCGATACTTCCTCCAGTTGGGCAACGCAGGTATTTTTTTTGCCAAGGGATGCGGCTTTGAGTTTGTTCAGGTTTTCCGGTGGGACCTCTTTAAATTCCAGTACTCCCCGGGTGCGGGCCAAATCCAATAGGGCCTGACCTTTTTCTGTGCGCACCAGAATCTGATTCCAGCCTCGGTCCACTTTCCATCCCTCGGGGCTGCGGGCGGAACCCACCGAGAGGTCGGCGAATTCGCAAGTGAGGTCATAACAATACCGACAGCTTTCGCGAACGCAGGCTTGTACCTCTTCCATGGGTATTTCAATGGTTCCCTTCTCGGTGTGGAGTTCCATAATCCGGTGTTGACTGGGCGGTATGTCCATACTCTCGACAGTCGCAGAGCCGGCTTTTTCCCTTATTAGCCTGTTCAGTTCTTTAAAGGAGAGTGCCCATCCGCAGAAGAGTCCTATGACCAGTTCAAGATTGTTTACACGCTGTTCGTCTCCGGGTTGGGGATATACCCGCATGCGGGCCAGGGAAAGCGCCTGGCAGGGCGTGGCCACGACCCCGATTTTGGATGGGCCCTCTTGGCTTATTTCATTGAATTTTGCAACCGTCGGCGATACTGAAAACTTGCTTCCCGAAAATGAAGCAACCTGGGATGGATCGGACACCGTGACACTTTCCGAGCGATGATTATTCTCCCGTCCGGCCAGAACCGCCGTGTCGATTAACCTTTGCTCCAGAGCAAGCGTAACCAGAGCGCTTACCGTACCCCCGTGTTGAGCCCGGTCCCGCATCTGAAGATCGCTTGCGCGGGTCGTGTAAAGTCCTTTGACGCCTCCCAATTCCGGGGTGATGTCACCTGGGTCAAACATGGCTTGACGCAGACCGTTCAAATCCACCTGTCCTCGGGGGCAGTAAGCCGAGCACCGCCCCCAGGTGCGGTCACATTCATGTATGATGGCGGTTTGATCGCGGTAGAATTTTTGATAAGGGCACAGGCCCACGCACGCGGCACAACCGGTGCACAGTCCTTGATCCATGACCTGCTCTTTTATCCAGGTCTGACCCTGGTTTTCTTTCTTTCCAACCATTATTTACGTTGCTCCTTTTTTCCCTACGACGTCTATGGGGATCGGAGGTCCCAATTATCTTTTTCTTTCCGGGAAACCCGGGATAAACTAATCCATATGGGTACCAATGTCGAGACTTTTGGTGATCGTTACTAAAGAAGATGCCCTTCCATGGGCTATGCCGCTCAATTCTTAACCTATCCCTTTTTGCGTAAACTGCCGGTGGTATCCACCGCCCTAAGATTGGCCAACTCCTGTTCGCTGGGCTCGGGCACCACCTTCACTTCGTCACTCACCTTCAGGTCCCAACCGGTACTTTCCCTAACCTTCTCCACGTTGGTGAAGGGGTAATAGGCCGTAAGAACGAACTCCTTGCTCTCCGGGTCCGGCCGAAGGATGCCCAGGGTGGAGATGATGGCCGAGGGGCCACCTCCCACGAAGCCGGCGCGCTCACGGGCGTCGCCGCCGTCCAGATAGCCTGGTGACGAGATGTAATCAACCTTTTCGGTGAAGCGGCGTTTCTCGTGGCTGGCCATGATCAAATAGCGCTTGGCCCCAACGGAGATGTCGTTGGCGCCGCCCGAACCGTTCAACCGCACCCGGGGCGGGGTGTACTTGCCTAGCTTCCAGGGTGGTTCCTCCCAGATGCCGGTGGTGTTGACGTTGCCGTACTTGTCCACCTGGGCCGCGCCGATCACCGCGTTGTCACAACGGCCCGAGGCCACCAAAAAGCCCAGTGCGTCGATGGCGTTGGTGAAGCTGGTGGCGTTGGCGCTGATGCGGTTGCACTCGATGCCCCAGGGCAGGCCGCCCACCGGTGTGGAGCCATAGACCCCGCCCTCGGTAAAGGGCCTCAGATTTGGGGCGTGGTTTTTTTGGGCGAAATATCCGGCCAGCATGGAAAGCCCAACTCCCAGGATGATGAGCTGACCGTCGACGATCTCGCGGCCGGTGACGATGGCCATGAACTCCTGCTGGGTGTATTCCATTGTCTAGCCCTCCTTCCTATCCATCATTTCTTTGATTTGCGCCTCACTCTTGATCCACTTGCGGTAGGGATCCATCAAAAAGCCGGTCTCGGTGGCGCTGATCATCTCGATCTTCTCCCGCCCGATGAGTCCTAGGTATTCCTGTGGGGTGCTGTAGGAATGAACCCACTCCTTGCAGTATTTTATGGTTTCTTCCGCGGTCTTCATGGCCTTGTTCATCATGAACATGTGCTCCTCGTCGCTGTCGTACAGCCCGCAGGAGGCCTGGGGCCAGGAACACATGGGCCAGTACACCACCGCGTCCACCACCTCGGCGATGATGCGCACCAGGTTGGGATACTGTCGCATGCAGTCGGTGTCCACGATCCGGTCTGCAACCAGCACCACCTTTTCAGCCGCCCGGGACATCTCAAAGCGGCTCCACTCGCTCCCCAGCATGATGGCGTTGCCATATATGTCGGCCATGGTCACGTGGATGGCAGCCAACTCGGGCCGCAGAGAGCGGAAGGCGCCCAGTGTACGGCCGGTGAAGGGATCGGTTATGGTAGGAATCTTTTCGGTTGCCGGATAGGTGTCGGGGCTGTCGCCGGAGCACCACTGTTGGTCGTTGGAGATGTTCACCGTGGCCGGCACGAATGGCCAGTTCATGGCCCCTCCGAAGAGCCGAAAGGCCATGGCTCCGTTTGAGTAGTCCTCGATAACGGTCTGACCGCTGGTGACCGCTCGGTTGAGGCCGTTGGCAAAGCCATATACCTCCAGCCCCGAAAAGCCCACCTCGCAGCGCCGCACCGCCCCCACCGCGGCCAGCAGGTTCACCTGGCTGGAGCCGCAGTGGCAGATGACGTTCAGGTCCTTCCTGCCCTGTTTGACCATCTCTTTGCCAAAGGCCACTGAGTCTGAACCAACCGGGAAAGCGGCCCCGTGGCAATAGGTCATCCCGTCCCAGGTGTAGGACGATACCGCCTCCTGCATGGAAATAAGCTTGTTTTGCAAGGTAAACCTCCTTTTGTTCTCTGGCGCGCCCACCCTTCCCTCAAAAGAGAGAGGTCTGGCGAGATCTCATGGCAATCCGGCTCTGGGGAGTCTGGCAGTTCCCGAACCGCGCAAGTGCTGTTCTAATGCCGAAAGTTATACGCAGCAATCATGTGAAAGTCAATCGGAAGGCTGGCATTTAGCGTTCGGAAAAAGTGGGGGCGGGAGGGCAAGGAAAGCGGTGGAACCGCTTAATTGGGATGGTGTTTCAGTAAAAAATATTGTAGACTCTTAACATCGCTCCGGGGGGTATATGACCCGACCATCCGGAAACTGCACGGATACCTTTGAGGAGGCAACATGGCATATAAATACATCCTGAACGAGGTCAAGGACCGCATCGGCATACTGACCCTTAACCGTCCGGACAAGATGAACGGCCTGGGCAAGGATATGGAGGACGAGATCACCGACTGCCTGCAGACCTGGGGCGACGGCAACGAGGTCAAGGTGGTGATTATAAAGGGTAAAGGCAAGGTGTTCTGCTCGGGGCACGACCGCACCGAGGTACTGAACGGCACGCCCAGCTCCATCCGAACCCTGTTCCAGACCTCATACAAGATGATGAGTGTCATGCGCCAGGTGCCCATGCCCATCATCGCCCAGGTGCACGGCATCGCCATGGCCGGAGGTTGCCATCTGGCAGCTGCCTGCGACTTGGTAGTTGCCGCGGAAAAGGGCGCTCAGTTCGGCATGACTGGTCTCAAGATCGGTTACAATTGCTCCACCCCCACCGTTGCGGTCAGCCGGGCGGTAGGCCAGAAGAAATGTCTGGAAATGTTATTCACCGGTAACCTTTACTCCGCGCAGGAAGCCCTGGCAATGGGCCTGATCAACCGGGTGGTGCCCGACGACAAGCTGGAAGAGGAGACCTGGGCCTTTGCCCGGCAGATTGCCAAGGGCAGCCGCGTGGTCCTGGGCGTATCCAAACAGGTCTACTACGGCCAGATCGACATGACCGAGGATCAGGCCTATCATTATACCAAGGAAATGATGGCCATCGGCGCGCTGCTGCCTGACGCGGTGGAGGGATTCAGCGCGGCCATCGAGCGGCGGGAGACCAATTTTCCAGAGGAATAGATCCGTATCATACCTCATGGATAGAAAAAGAGATTGAAGGAAAGATATATTATGACAGAAAAAGAACACATCCCTCTGGGTGTCGGTTTTTACCCGGATTGGTTTAATAAGCATTACGGCATATCATTCGACAAAGAATACTATTTTGATCCGGAAGTGAGGATCGCCACCAGAATGGAGATGGAAAAAAGACTTTATGAGCGATTCGGGGATGTGGGACTGGGCAACCCGGACCCGGAACCCAAACCGCTCATCACCTTCGGGATGGTCATGCTCCCGTCCATCTTCGGCTGTGAGATCATTTACAAGGACGAAGCCCTTCCCTGGGCCATGCCGCTGAATCTTCCGGAAGATGAGATCATGAAGTTGGAGGTCCCCGATATTTTCAACAGCTACCCCATGACGGAGATGATCAAGCAGATTGAATACCTGAAGGGGAAATACGGCAAAGTGGTGGGGGACATCAACACCACCGGTGTTCAGAACCTGGCCCTTAAGATCCGGGGGGACCAGCTCTATTTTGACTTTTATGAGAAGCCGGAACTATGCCGTCATTTGATGCAGATTTGTACGGACTGCATTATTCAGCTCTTTGAGTTCAACCATAAAACCACGGGCACCGGTGCCGTAGACGTGACGCCCATGTGTAATCCTAAACTTTACGTGTTCCCCAACTGTACCGCCGAACAGATTTCCTTAGAGACCTATGAGTCTCACATTCTGGAGTACGATAACCAGGTGGCGGATGCCTGTCATCCGGTGGGTATCCACCATTGCGGATCCGTTGACGAGGTTCTGGAGGGATACGCAAAGGTACATCATCTGGAATTTATCGAGATCGGCTTCGGGTCGGATGTCAAAAGGACCCGGGAGCTATGTGGGCCTCATGTGGCCGTCAATGCCCGCATCAGCCCCGTGTTGATGAAGAACGGCACATCGGATGGGGTGGCGGCAGAGGTTCGGAACCTGATAGACAACGGCGACCCCCTTGGGAACTTTTCCATTGATACCGTCGGCTTGACCTATGGCACCCCTGATGAAAACGTCAGAACGGCGTTAAAGACGGCTGCGGAATACGGCAAGATTGGCAAGGTGGATTCCTCGACTTCAGACGCCCGCATCTTCTATAGTTCCCGCAAAACCGCCACACCGGTTGAAAGCAGTGTGTCGAGCGGCACAAAAACCGTCGTCATCGGACCTTCCCGTCCCCTGGTGATCATTGGTGAGCGCATCAACCCCACAGGCCGGAAAGAACTGGCAGCATCATTGGAGAAGGGAAACCTCGATCTGGTGCGATCTGAAGCCATCCGTCAGGTGGAAGAGGGCGCCCATATCCTAGATGTCAACGTGGGGGTTTCGGGCATAGACGAACCCAAAATGTTAAGAGAAGCCATAATTGCCATACAGGAAGTCACGGACGTACCGCTCTGTATCGACTCGGCCCTCCCGAAGGCATTGGAGGAAGGTCTGAAAGCCTATAAAGGGGAAGCACTGGTCAATTCGGTCAATGGTGAGAAACATAAACTCGACCAGATCCTACCCCTGGTGAAAGCGCACAATGCGGCTGTCATCGGGCTTACCATGGACGATAACGGAATCCCCAAGGAGGCGGAAAAACGTCTTGAAATTGCCCGGTTGATCGTGGAAAAAGCCCTGGAGATCGGTATCCCCAGGGAAGATGTGATCATTGATCCCCTGGCCATGGCGGTTAGCGCCGATGATCAGGCGGGCCTGGAGACCCTTCGGGCGCTTCGGCTGATACGGGATGAACTGGGTGTCAACCAGACACTGGGGCTCAGCAACATCTCTTTCGGGCTTCCCGAACGATCCTCCATTAACGCCATGTTTCTGGCCATGGGGGTCTTAAACGGGTTGACCTGCCCCATTGCGGACCCGACGGTATGGGAGATGGGAAGGGCTGTCTTGCTGGCGGATCTGCTGCTGGGCAAGGATGAATTCTGCATGAACTACCTTTCGGGGTCAGCAAAAAAGCTTAAAGGGGAAACCGTTGAAATCCCAAACCGTGAAGCGACCGATGGGGATGCAGGTCTTGAAAAGATCAAAGAGGCCGTGATTTCCGGGAAGCGTAAATCAGCGGTGGATTATACCAAAACCGCACTGGAGCAGGGTGCTGATCCCCGGGAAATCATCAATGGCTACCTTATCCCGGGGCTGAACATTGTGGGTGAGAAATTCGAGAAAAAGAAAATCTTTGTTCCCGAAATGATGATGGCGGCCAAATCCATGCAGGCATGTGTGGATCTGGTGACCCCGCATTTGAAAAAGGGGGAGGATACCGGGGGACTGGGGACCATCGTCCTGGGGACGGTCTTTGGAGATTTGCATGATATCGGCAAGAACTTGACCAAACTGCTCCTTGAGACTTCCGGGTTCAGGGTGATCGATCTGGGAGAAAACGTGCCGGCTCAGAAATTTTTGGACGCGGCAAGGGAAAACAATGCCCATATTGTGGGTCTTTCATCTCTTTTGACCACCGGCGATCCCCATGTGGAAGAAACGATCATTGCCATTAAAAAAAGCGACCTTGCAGACAGGGTGAAAGTGATTTGCGGCGGGGCGGCTTTGACTCTAAAATTTGTTGAAGCCTGCGGGGCCGACGCCCATGCCAGGGATGCGGCGGACGGGGTGAAAAAGATTAAGAATATGTTGGAGCTCAAATAAAGAAACAAAAAAATATTGACAATGTACAATCCCACTGCCTTGATGACCAGCGCAGGAAAGGGGGAGGGAAGGATGCTTTCAGCCGACCTACGGGAAACCATTAATGAATGCGCACGTGAATTCGATGTAAAGGCCGTTTGGCTCTTCGGTTCTTCACTTCAAGACGATTCTAATTCACGGGATATTGATCTGGCCGTTGAAGGTATTCCTCCGGAGCTCTTTTTCAAGTTCTATGCCCGCCTGTTCATGGCTCTTCCCAAGCCTGTTGATCTTGTTGACCTGTCACAGAACATTCCAATTGCCTCAATCATCCGGAAAAAGGGGGTTGCCATCTATGAGCGGAAAAGACGCTTTTCTTGAAGATGAAAAAGGGAAGATTGGGAAAACAGTCGCCATGGTTGATGATCTTCTGGCAAAGAAAGATCTATCTCAATACGAAGTCATCGCGCTCGGAACGCTTTTGCAGAATGTTTATAGCGGCATAGAAGGAATCATGCGTTATCAATTGCAGGAAATCGGCATAAGGCTGAACAAAGACGAGAACTGGCATAAAAACCTGCTCATACAGTATAGAGATCATGGCATGATTTCCGATAAACAGTTTGAAGGATTGCTTGAATTGCTCCTTTTCCGGCATTTGCATATACATGGCTATGGATTCATGTTGAATGAAACGCGACTTTTAGAATTGGCCGAACCTGTACCGGAACTTTATCGAGGTCTTTTTAAAAACGACTCGATCGAATATGATTCAGAGATAGTGCTATAATATAGGTGAAATGCCAAACATCACATTCTCACCCTTTGAAAAGGTTGTTTCAACGGACGGTTCCAAAACCATCCTGCAATTGGCGCAGGAGGCTCATATCCCGCTACAATCCACCTGTGGGGGAAAGAAAAAATGCGGCAAGTGCGGCGTTATTATTAAAGAAACCGATGGTCCTTTATCCCCCCCTTCAGACCGTGAAAAGGCGGTCTTGGGCGGAAAGGTTGAAAAAGGGTATCGTCTTGCCTGTGAGAACCGGTTGCATCATCCTACCGTGGTGGTAATTCCCGAAGAGAGCCGAATCAACGACCTTGTTATTCTGACGCATCATACGAAATACGCTTTTTCCTCCCGAATCCGCTCTAATATCACCCAACTTTTTGTGGAAGTCCCGCCCCCTGTATTGGTACCGGTGATCGCTGACCGTGAAAGACTCATGCTTGCCCTGGAGAAAACACATGGCATTCGTAGGCCGGCCATGGATCCTTTTGTGTTAAGAAAACTCCCTCAAGCGTTACGCTCTAACGAAAAAGAGGTGACTTTGACCTTGGGGGGCAAGAATGAGATCATAGATCTTTGCCATGGAAAAGGACCCGGTTTGTTCGGCGTGGCCTTTGATGTGGGGTCCACCACCGTGGTCTGTTTTCTCATGGATTTGATGAGTGGCGAAATGCGCTCAGTGAAAGCATCCATAAATCCCCAGGTTGCCTTTGGAGATGATGTTATTACCCGCATATCCTTCTGTGTGGAAAACCCCGGGGGCCTTGAAAAACTCCGTTCCAGTATCGTTTTGTGCCTCAATGAGTTGGTTTCCGCCGCCGCTACAGAGGCCCGAATCAATCCGGATCAGATTGTGGAAGCCACTATCGTCGGGAACACGGCCATGCATCATCTGTTGATAGGCCTTGATCCCCATTATCTTTCCATGGCCCCTTATGCGCCTGTCCTTCAGGAAGGCCAGGATTATAAGGCCAGGGATCTGGGTCTTGGGATCGGCGCCTCGGCTTATGCCCACCTCCTGCCGCTCAAGGCTGGATTTGTGGGGAGCGATACGGTTGCATGCATTCTGGCCACCGGTCTTCACAAAAGCAAAATTCCCACCCTCCTCATTGATCTGGGGACCAATGGTGAAATTGTTTTCGGCAACAAAAATCGGATACTCTGCTGTTCCACTGCCGCAGGGCCTGCCTTTGAAGGTGGGCATATCCGATGGGGCATGCGGGCGTCGTCCGGGGCTATTGAACGGTTGAAAATTGATTCAAAAACCCATGATGTCACATGGGAAACCATTCACCATGAAAAACCGATCGGGCTGTGCGGTTCAGGCATTATTTCGGCTGTGGCTGAGATGATCCGGGCGGGGATTATCCTGGGCAGGGGAAATTTTGACGAGGAACTGAAAACCCATCGTCTGAGGGAAGGGGATGATGGGCTGGAATTTGTTCTGGTCCGGGCAAAAGAGGCTGGAATAAATCAGGATATTGTTATTACCCGGAAAGATGTGGCGGAACTCCAGATGGCCAAATCGGCCGTTCATGCGGGGGCAACGCTTTTGATGGAGGAATTCAAGGGTGAAGCAATAGCGCGAATCCTGCTGGCAGGCGCAGGCGGAAACTATGTTGATCCGAAAGATGCCTGCACCATTGATCTTTTCCCCGGTTGCCTGACCGCGAAAGTTACGGGCGTCGGTAATGCGGCAGGGCATGGTGCATGTCTGGCCCTGCTGGACAAAAACAAACGAAAGGAGGCTGAGCGGATTACCGAAAAACTGGAATATCGTGAACTCGCCGCCACAACGCGTTTTCAGGAACTGTTCGTGTCAGGCATGTTCTTTCCCTCCGCTCGTGATTATGAAGACGATTTTTGAAGCATCACAAATGACATGGAGGTCAAGAGTCAACGGCAGACCCATGCGTATTCGGACCGCATGGCTGATGGTGGCTTTATGGGTCCTGTTAACAGCCTTGCCCGCTCGGGCCGGGATCAATCCCTGGATCGCGGCCTCCCTGTATAATCCCGGCAAATGGGACACCGCCGGCCCTTACACCGCAACCCCCTGGATGCATCCCCCCCGGTGGACCCCCGGAGATGATTGGGGAGCGTTCTCGGGGGACTGGCGCCCCCGGCCGGCCCTGACCGGGAATTGGGGCGGTCTGCGCGAAAAACTGCTCAAACGCTACGGCGTATCGCTGGTGGGCGCCTATTTCGGTCAACCGGCGGCCAACCCCTGGGGCGGCCTGGATCAGGGCACTTCCTATAAGGGAGACCTCAGCCTGAGCCTCTTTGCGGACATGGAACGGCTCGTGGGCTGGGAAGGGGGCTACTTTCTCGCATCCTATACCTATAAGAACAGCGGCCGGAGCCTTTCCACCGATTACATCGGCAACCAGTTTCCGGTGCAGTTGGACAACGGAGACGAGAGCGGTGTCTCCCGCCTGGTGCACCTGGCCCTGGGACAGGTGTTCTGGGATAACGCGGTGGAAATCGTGGCCGGCCGCATCATCACCGGCGAGGACTTTGCCAACTTACCCATGGCCGCCACTTCCGTGAACCAGGCCATCTGCGCCAACCCCATCGCCGGCAACCAGAGCATCTCCTTTCCCACCTATCCTTCGGCCGTGTGAGGCGCCCGCATCAAGGCAAAGCCCTTCTCCAACTGGTACGCTCAGGCGGGCAGCTATTTGGTGTTCGAGGATTTTCGGAGTGTTGACACCAGCGGCTTTGAATTCACAAATCCGGACGGATCGGGGTTGCTGACCCTGGGAGAGTTCGGCTATGTGACGGGGACCCTGGCCCGCCAAAAGGGTCTCCCCGGTGTTTACAAAGGGGGTGCCTATTACGACGGCGAACGGGTTCACGAACTGAGTACCGGCAACGACGCACACGGAACCTGGGGGATCTACGCCCTGGGCCAGCAGATGGTGTACTCCGAAAACAAAGACTTTAACCAGGGTCTGACGGTGTGGGGCGCCTTAAGCTACGCCCCTCCGGACCGCAACGCCATCAGCTTCATGGCGGCCGGCGGGGTGACCTATCAGGGGCTCATCCCCGGACGGCCGTGGGACCGGGCCTCATTCATCGGAGCCTATGGAGGGTTCAGCAGCGACCTGGATGGAACAAATACCTGCGATCAGACCTTTGAAGGGTTGTTGGAGCTTAATTACCGGTATCAGCCGGCAGAATGGCTGTTCATCCAACCTGACATCCAATATGTGGTCAAACCCGATGGAAGGACCGACATCAATGACGCCTTTGTCATCAGCCTTGCCTTCGGTCTGACGCTTTAACCGTTCACCAAACGGGATGAACTTATTTTTTTCAGGCGGCAAAACTTCCCATCCACATCAATCATCTATCAGGACTCGCTTCGGTAAGTGAAATGCGTCTGCCCAACCGATCAAACAGCTTTACATCAAGTTCCGTTTCCAGGGCCTGGATTTGTGCGGATATGCTGGATTGGGCATAGTGTAGCTGTTCTGCGGCTTTGTTAAAGCTCAGCATCCTGGCCACAGTTTGAAAGGTCCTGAGTTGTCGGATCTCCATTGTCCATCACCCATCATTGATTTCGATTTGTACCATCGAAAAGAATCGTTTAAGGGATGCGGCGGAAATATTGGCTGAATTGCTCGGTTTGAAGGTCTAAATGAATTTAACCCTCGGCAAAGGCCATTGCCACCGCCAAGTCTGTTTCATAGGAAAGGCTTAGAAGCACCCGGTGGCAGCCTTCGGCGTTTACTCGCGCCTTTACTGCGCCCTGAAGGCGCACCAGCGGTTCCCCTGATTGCCTCCGGAAAACCTCGATTTCCCTGAAATTCACCTCCTGGTCCCAGCCCAGGGTCAGCGCCTTGAATACGGCCTCCTTGGCGGCAAAAGCCGAGGCATAATATTTGGTGGGATTGTCCGATAGCCTGGCTTTTTGCATCTCATCATTCGAAAAGACCCTTTTTAAAAAAATGTCGCCCGAGCGTTCTATTGTTTCGGCCATGCGGCTAATTTCGATTATATCGATGCCGATGCCTATCATCCATCCCCTCCTCCTCTTGCGGCAACCATCAGGCTTGCACCGACCACATCTTCCGCCGTGGCACCACGGGAAAGGTCGCTCACCGGCCTGGCAAAGCCTTGGAGCACCGGCCCGTAACTGGTAGCATTTGCCAGGCGCTGCACCAGCTTGGCGCCGATATTCGCCGAGTTCAGGTCAGGGAAAATTAATATATTGGCCCGGCCGGCCACCGGGCTTTCGGGATTCATTTTTTTTAAGGCCACGGATTCCATGAGCGCCGTATCGGCCTGCATTTCGCCATCGATCAGAAGATCCGGCGCCTTTTGACGCGCCAATTCGAAGGCTTTCACCACTTTATCCACCAATGCATGGCTGGCGCTGCCCCGGGTGGAAAAGGACAACATGGCCACGCGGGGTTCCCAGCCCAGGAGATCCCGGGCGCTATGGGCGGTGCTGACGGCAATATCCGCCAACTGTTCCGGATCCGGATCCGGATTGACCGCCGGATCGGCGAAAATGATCCGACCATCCTCTCCTCCCGTAAAACCGGGCACCTCCATGACGAAAAAGCTGGAAGCCAGACCGATCCCCGGTTGAAATCCGATGATCAACTCGCTGGCCAGGATCACATCCTCGGTGGGATGGGCGATTCCGGCCACCATTCCACCGGCGTCTTTATTTTTTACCATCATGGCCCCAAAGCAAAGGGGCTGCGTCACGATCCTTTTGCCCACGCTTTGGGGCATGTCCCGCTCCCGGCAGTATTGGTCTATATATCGCTCCAGTTCCGGCGAAGTTGAAGGATCGATGACCTCCAGGGGAGGGCGGTCTTCCGGCCGGGACTTGGCCTCCTTCTGAATGGCTTCAGGATTCCCCAGCAGGATGGGCCGGGCCAGGCCTTGCTCCGCCAGTTTGGCGGCGGCCTCGCAAATGACGGGATTATCACCCTCCGGAAAAACGATTGTCGCGGGTGATTTCCTGGCCTTTTGGACCAGGTATTCCATTAGATCCATGTGTATCTCTCTTTTCTTTGTGGGTCTAAAAGATTTAGGGAGGGCTGAAAAAGCCCTCCCGCAACCTCATAGTTTGGCGTTGACCATTTCCACCACTTCCCCGATGGTCTTGGGTTTGCGGATCTCGAAGTTGTCGATAAGAACGCCCAACCGGTCTTCCAAAAGAGCGGCCAGTTCGATGCGGCTCACCGATTTCATGCCCAAATCCTCCGCCAGCTTTAATTCAGGCCCCATATCCGCCGGGTCTTTTTTGGCGATCTTGGCAATGATTTCATGCACCACCCATGTGGTGTTATCCATGACGTCCTCCTTATGGCTGCTTGAAGGCCAGAACGTTCAGCCCCTGCACCTCTAAAATATCCGGTACCACATCCACCGGGCCCGCCTCGAAAAAACCTTTAAGGGTCTCGGGATCGATGGATACCCCGGTAATGATGGCCTGAAGGTACACATCCTCTTCCAGCCGGATGTGACCGTATGCGTAAGGCGCAAGATCGTTAAACCGGGGATTGGGCGGTGGGGCCATGCCATGGGAAACGTAAAGCAATTTCCCTTTTCCCGAGAGTTCAACCCAATCCTGATCATAGCTGCCGCAGGCATTACACGCGGTGGTGGGGGGGAACGTCACCTCTCCGCACTGTTCACATTTCTTGCCCATGAGTTTCCCCTGGCCAAGTGCATCATAATAAGCTTTGATAATGGAATCCGTCATCTCTATTTCCCTCCTTCCAACACCAGAACGGTGCTGATCATGGCGTATCCGTGGGTATGGATTACCGCGGTCCTGGGCGGATTTTGGATCTGTCTGGCGCCTGCCTGCCCCCGTATTTGCTTAACCGCCTCATAGGTGTCCGATCCGGCGCTGGCGGCCCAAGCGTGGCCAAAAGCATGACGTCCGCCGTGGGTGCTCATGGGTTTATCCCCGTCAAACCGCAGACGACCCTCCTCGGCATACTTGAGCCCCCGGCCTTGAGGCAGATATCCGGACAGTTCGGCAACACAGATGCTCATGATGTGGGAGCAATCGTGGGTATGCAGATAGTCGATGTCTTCGGGAACGATGCTGGACATCTCGTACGCCTTCTGGAAGGACTGCTCGTCAATGGGCATTACCGTGGGGTCGTCGGTGTACCAGGGAAGATCCATGACGCTCATGCCGAAACCTTTTAGTTCCACCGGGTCGGATGCCCCGGATACCGCTTCTTCGGGCCTGCCCAGTACGATCGCCGAGGCCCCGTCCGCCGGGGTCACCACGCTGTAAAGCCTGGAAGGCCAGGCAACATGCGGATTGTAGCGGGATGTCCAGAATTCCCAAGGGTCATCAAACCCCAACTCCTTGGCCTCATCTTCCAGGGTCTGCTGGCGGATGGCTTTGGGATTCATGCTGCCGTGCAGGCGGCGGGTGCGGCACAGTTCGAAGAGACCCCGGTCCAGTTCATCCAGGCTGATGCCGTGTTTGCGGCAGTAGCCCAGGGCATTGAAAGCGTTGTAGGTGGGGAAGATGTCGTAACCCTGGGGCACACTGTAGGCCTGATTGACGCAATGATCGGTCCAAAGCCACATCTCTTCCGTGGGGATGGTGCCCCTTTCAAAGGGACTCAAATCCTTGGGCTGGCTCTGGGTCGATTCCAGACCCACCACCAGAACCTTGTCGTAGACCCCGGAGGCGATGCCCATGGCCGCCATGGAAGCACCCACATTGGTCGTGGAGCAGGCCGCATCGAAATGCACCCCGGCCTTGAATTGGGTGCCCAGCCAATTGGTGACCTGGCTGTAGGTGGCCGGCATTTGTGAAGTCTGCATGGTCACATTGCCCACGAAAACCGCATCCACATCCCGGGGCCCCAGCCCGGCGTCGGCAAGGGCCTCACGGGCTGCTTCCGCAGCCAATTCCTGAAGACTGAACCCCTTTATTTCCGGTGTTTCCAACAGATTTCCGAACCGGGTGCATCCTACGCCCAGGATGTAGGCCGGTTCCTTCAATTTGTTTGCCATGGTCTGACTCCTTTCTTGTTTCTCATAAACCGCGTTTATGGGATATTGGCCTCGCAAGGCGCTCTCATGATCGCTCGGCCGGAAAAGCCCTTGACTTGGGAACAGGGGCAACGTATTAAGTAAGATACCGTAATTAAATGAGATCGTCTTGTTCGGCCGTGCAGGAATACTTGACTGGAAGTGCACGGAAAAGACCGGGCCCTCGATCCGACAGCGAAGGGATATCGCCACTGATGTCACCCCCTGACGACCTATTCTGCCAAAAATGGTCCAGCCGAGGCTTTCGCCCAAGGGAACGTTTCGATGCCTGGCAAGGGGCGTTGAATGCGTCGCATCTCGGCTGGACATTGCACAAGAATCAGAGGGTGGGCTTTTCAGCGGAAGTTCAGGTGGCCAAGCTACCGGATCTGCAGGTGGTGCGTTGCCTGTGCCAGCCCTGCAGCGGCTTTCGCGGAAGGCGGGAAATCGCGGCCGGTGGTGTGGCCTATTATGGCCTTTTGCTCTTGCACAAAGGGCGGGAAGAAGTAACTGTGGGATCCCGGACGGTACTTCTGGAACCGGGCAATATCTTGCTATGGGACTCAACCGAACCCATCCGTTTCAAATTGCACTCACCCGTGTACAAAACCACTGTTCTGGTACCGCAAACCCGGATGGATGATGCGCTGCCCCAGACTCGACGTTTGGTGGGGAAGTCCATGGACTGGCGGCAGGGCCTGGGGGCTGTGGCTGCCTCCCATATCGCCGCCTTGTGCGCCCAGGCCTCACATATCCACCATCTTCAGGCGCATCCCGCCGCTGAGACGGCCCTGATGCTTATCGCTACCAGTCTGGGCAGCCAGGAGGCCCGGTCCGGAGAGTCTGCCCGGTCAGAGTTAGCTGATAGAATCAAAACCCATATTGAAAGCAACCTGGATGACCCGGCCTTGGGGCCCGGACCCCTGGCCGAGCGATTCGGTATTTCCCTGCGCTATCTCCACCTTTTGTTTGCGGAGGAAGAGCAAACCGTCTCCCGCTGGATTCTGGAGCGCCGTCTGGAAAGGTGCCGCCGCGATTTGATGGTGTCCGGCCCCCATAAGAATATTACCGAAACGGCTTTTGCATGGGGGTTTAATGACGGGGCACACTTCAGCCGGGTCTTTAAAAAGCGATACGGTATTAGTCCCCGTGAATACCGCCGGAGTAAACCCCTTCCTTAACATCTTCTTCAAAATGAGTCCCCACTGGTTCAGGGTGGGAATGGCACTTCCCCGAACCCCCGGTGCCCCGGGATCAGCAATCCGGCCGTTGGCCGTCAAGTCCTCATCCCCCCGTTCCCCGTCCTTAAAAGGACGCGACGCTTTATTTTTCAGATGCAGGCGATTGCCATAAAATTTCAGGGTACAAGGGTTGCCGTACCCAATGTCCAGTAAAAGCCACCGGGGTCACTTGGATGATTGTAACGCGGTAGCTCAACCCGATAAATGGTGCCATTCACATTGACACATGGAAAACTGATATTGTATTGGCTGTCCAGATACGCACAGTTATTGTTGTTGCTGCTGATTGGAGCGGCGCCACCCAGTTTCCATAAGAAACCATTTGCATTTTCCGGGTGGGTAACATGCGTTAAATTCGCCTGATATTGGTGTGAACCCAAGGCTATACATTGGGCATTGATATTCAACTGTGCATCCACTGAGGCACAGGAGGAAGCGTTATCAATATCGGCGGTATAAATCCAGGTCTCATCGCTGTATCCCGTATCGGTATTACCACCATAAAATAGAAAGCGGTTATATCCCGAATAAGATGCTGCACCTGCATTTTGCGCGGGACCATCACTGCCCTGTGTCCATTGATTGGTTTGAGTATTAAAAAGCCATGTGGTACTGCTGTTGCTATAGGTAGATGCCGTCGCTTTTTGATTGGATTGACTGATTGTCTGGTTGGTTCCACCGGAAAAGACAATCCAGTCTCCCGTAGAGGTAAAAGCAGGAAATTTGGTGGGGTCGGGAACAGGACCCTGAACGGGAATGGTAGTGCAAACACCTGTATCCAGATCCACATTAACCATATCGCCCCGTACGGTTTCATCCCGACGACCCATGCCCATTGTCAGATTTCGTCCCGAAATAGCGGCTACGTGACCATAGCGTCCCTGAGAAGCGCTGCAGTCGGCAACCTTTGTCCAGACAGGACCAGCGGGATCAAAGGGATCATAACACCAGACATCACTGAGCGTGACATTGCCCGTAGTGACATCCATACCGCCTGAGATATAGATTTTACCATCGTCTCCTGCCGTTGCATCAAAAAAAAGGCGATTATACAGCGGGCTGTCATTACCGCCTGCTTCTAATTGTACCCAGGTATTTGTATCCGGGGTATATTCCCAGACATCACCGGCAATAGAAGTCTCTTCCTGGCCACCAAAGACATAGAGTTTTCCTTTGGCAGTGGCAGTGGCATGGTATTTACGGGCATTGGGGGAAGAAGGCGGCCTTTTTTCTGACCAAGTACTGTTGCCTTCATCATATCGCCAAAGATCACTAAGAATTCCTCTTCTTGAAACATACTCCCCACCAAATAAATAAACCTTGCCATTAATATAATCCAGAGAGTGATATTGTCTTGCCTCGGGCGTGGTGGTGGTTTGTACCTGCTGCCAGCTATCGGCCAATGCCATGTGATTGAAAGTTAACGACATCACCAGCAGTAAAGTGAGTCCAAAGAAATGATTGATTTTCATGATATTCTCCTTTTATTTTAGTTGCTATTTGATGGTTCCTCATGGAAATCTGCTACGATAACCCCATAGACCATAATCTTAAACAAATTACAATCGGGCAAATGCCCTATTTTTTCAATTTGCATTCTTTTTTCGGGTCATTTATAAGGATTAAATGTTGAATTCAAAAATTCAGTTGTTTGTCACCGAGCTCATCCGGGCCGGATTCAGGACCTCAGCCGGAGAATTCAAGCAGGAGGTCATGGTTTGTCTCAAGGGTCTGATCCCATTTGACATGGCCCTTTGGGCCAGCGGTCGTACAAAGGATCTCCAGGTCAATAACGTCTATCTGCACAATCTTCCCCATACCATGATGCACTCCTGGGAACAGGTAAAACACCAGGACAGACTCCTGGCCGGGCTCATTGCCGATCCCGGCGTCACCTTCGACGTCTATGATTTTTACACCCGCCAGGAACGTGAAACCCTTGACACCTATCAGCAACACTCCAGGCTGTTCGGAATTGAAAATGCCATTTCCACGGTCATCCCGAATCCGGATACGGGGCTTCTGGAGGTGATGAGCCTGTACCGGCGTGATCCGGGAGCAAAATTTTCCCCGGATGAACGCAGGGCAAAAGAATTTGTCTTTCCATTGGTGATAGAGGCCTGGCACCACAACCAGATTCAGCACCTGGGGAATTTGCGCGGAAACGCTTTCGGCGATTCCTTTGCCATATGTGATGGAAAGGCCTGGATCCATCATGCGGAATCCGGATTTGTCGATCTTTTAAAGGGTCAATGGCCGGGATGGTCCGGTCCTGAATTTCCGGAACCGGTTAAGATCTGGCTCAAAGGGATGGAAACAAAGTCGTTAAAGGTGAAAAAAATCGCATTTAGCCGTCGTGATCTCAATGACTTGATTCTTGTCAGTGCGAATTCGACAATCGCCACGGCTTCATTGACGAAGCGGGAGGAACAGGTCGCCGAAATTTTTGCCGGCGGTCTGACCTACAAGGCAATTGCCCATGAGCTGGGTATTTCCCCGTTTACGGTCCGCCGTCATATCGAATCGATTTATAGAAAAATGGCGGTGTCCAGCAAAACGGCGCTGTTCCAGGTGCTAAATAATATTCCCCATGAATCGCCCTGAACCCCATTTCCGGCAATGCCTAAGGTTTTAAAAAGATGTCTATGGCTTTAAGTGCGGGCTTACTTATTCAGGGTGCATTGGATCGCAACGAATACCCTACGGGAGTCAATGCCATTACCGGCCCCGGACCTGCCGGGGATTTCGGTGTAATCTGGCCGACAACAGCTTTTTGGACGTCATCGGCGACGACGCCATCTGGTTGCCGGGCGAAAACCGGTTCGGTCTGCGGTTGGAATAGCCCCTCTACGGCATTGCTTTAGTTTGAGGTTCTTGGGTTTCCAACCAGATTAAATAATTGTTTAGCAATGCCTCAGAGCCGGTGTTCCCGAACCGACTCATATAGTGAGGGGTAGCGAATGAACAAATACTTGCGGGCTGCGCTTGATCGGCGACTTGGATTTGCCGAATCACACGATCAATTGGTGCCGAAGCAAAACCATCATCGAAAAGTTCAATAATAATGTGGAAATAGCGGTTATTTTCAACAGCGGCATTTTTAAGTTCAATGATGTAATCGAAAAGAGCGTCTTCGGGAACGTATCCCGTTCCAATGCCATCCTGAAAATACAAATCGGTAATATTTGTTTCTTTCAGCACTTGGCACATGGTTTCATAGTAAACTTGTGCGGGTGGCGGTGAGTAAATATAGGTTGACAAGGCCACGGAAGCAGCGGGTGTCAAAATTTTCAAATCTCGTGACAAATGGTGAAGATAGGCAATGAACATATCCAGACGGTTATAGTAATTCCATGTGCGCTCTTCAAATTCCAATAATTCTCATCAAAATTCAACCCCACGAGGACGTTCACGCCGCGCTTTTCAGCAATGGCAAGAATTGTTTCCAATGGCGGGCTATCAGTGGTCTCGAAATCATCGGTGGGGAAATGCGCAAAATTATTGTAAACACCATACTGGATAATCAGTTCATTTACGTGAGTCGATTCAAATTCATTAAACAAAGCCTCCCATTGTTGATGACTCCACCCATGATGGCTTCGGGACAATTGGATAAATGTTGAACTGATCTGCTGACTGGTCAGGGCGAAAGAAAAAGAGGTGAAAAAGAGTACACTCAGCAAAAAAATAAGGAAAATGCAGACAATACTTTTGTTTTGAGTTTTCATTGACTTTCTCCTGGTATCTCTTCCGATAAGGTAAAAAACAAAAAACTATTGCCCGGCGAGGCGGAAACCCATGTCGGAAGGTTGTATGTTCTCCATCGACTCTAGCGTCATCTTAAAAATGTTTTAAAGCTACAATAATCCTAGATACACCACCAAGGGACAAAAGGTCACATTGTCTCTTCTTTTCTATCCCTCGTTTAATATGGCGGCGATCCGATTTCCATATTCAATGCTTTCATCATCGGCCGGGATTAATTCGATATGATCGGGGGATGATACCCCTAAACCGATTTCAACAGCTCTGGCGATCTGCTCCTGGTCAAAAATCCTGCGGTTCATAATCTGTTCATTGCTGCCCAAAAATTTTAAAATACCGACGCCGACCGCATCAATGGCCACTCGGTCGGTGGACGCAATAAACACATCGCCGTTTGCACTTGTGCCGGTGGCGGGTCCTCCGTCTACAAATGCATCAACGCCGTCCAGCACTACCAAATCGGGCTTGAACGGCTGGTTTATTTCAGCGATCAGTTTGCGCTGATGGGGGGATCCGTGCAGTTCACTCATGTAGGTGTAACCGTGTCGGGTCGTTGGAACGACGCCGACGTGAAGTTTCAGAGACATGGTGAAAAAACCACCGAACTGATGTGTTTTAAGGCAACCGGTGGAAATCAGGCATTCGGACTCGATGATGGGACGGGCAACCCGAAAACCGTCTTGCCAATGAGAATCCTTCGGCTTAAAGATCAGCCAATCTTCAGGCGCTAAATCATCAAAATCGATAATCTGAACGTCCAGATTTTTCAAAATGGGAACAATCCCTTTAGCGGCCATGACCTCCCGTGTGGGCGGGTAACTGCGTTCTCCCAGGCTGATGGATTTGGCGCCCATATTCCAGATTTCCTCTACCAGTGCAACGAGGGTGTCATTGTGGGTGGAACCAGGGGCGGCATCCGCTGTATTGAAATTGGGTTTGATGAGAACGTCTTTGTTTTTCGCCGGATTTATCCCCAGTGCATTGATTGAAGATGCAACACCTTTTTTGCGGTCTCCGGTGTTCATCAGTGAAACTTGCGTCAGCGTGTTGGTCATTGATCAACCTCCATTAAATTCCAAATGGGGAACATCCTACAGCGATACCTTGAATTTTTCCGCGGGCCTTAGATAAACATCTTTTCTGGTGTTATTTGAACGATCCGTGTCGCCCTGCACCACCAGAAAATGGTGACGCCCCTTTCACGGTCTCTCCGCTTTCGATGGTCGCTAATCATAGCATAAATTCATTCTCCTTGTCAGTTCAAGACGGTAGATTTATATCGAACCTAAAACCTGCATTCAACTTTTCCAAAGAGACAAATAAAAATTCACGAACAGCTTATGGTATTGCTCGATTTTAACTCCGACAATGGTACCCTGTCAACGCAGCGGTATGTATTCGGACCCAAATCATGCCCAACATCCGTCCCGAACATTTGCGTCATCGACATCCTCCAGAGATCCACGTCGTTTCATATTTACAAGGGATGATTATCGGATTAGTATTCATTAAATTTACAGATCGGCTGTAAAATGGAAATTTCGACACATTGGCGTTATGAACCTTAAATACATGCAGCAAGGGAGGATTTGTTTATGCCGATGAAAACCAAAATCGTCGCCACCATTTCTAATTTAAACTGTTCCACTGCTTTTATTAGCGGACTCTACAAGGCAGGGATGACTGTTGTTAGACTGAACACAGCCCATATGTCCCATGATGATGCGCTTCAAGTGATAAATAACACACGGAAAGTGTCAGATAAAATCGGCATCCTTCTGGATACCAAAGGGCCTGAAATCAGAACCTGCGACAATGAAAAACATCTTCTTGTAAAATGCGGGGATACCATCAGAGTTAAAGGCGCTCCCGGAAGCATTTCCCATGATGATATCATCCATGTTTCCCATGAGCATTTTGTCAAGGATGTTCCCATTGGAAGCTCCATATTGATCGACGACGGCTGTATCGCCCTTGCGGTGATGGGAAAAGATGATGAATATTTAAGCTGCTATGCGGAAAATGATGGGGTTATCAATGCCAGAAAAAGTATCAACATCCCGTCGGTTCATGTAAAGCTACCGGCCCTGAGCGAAAAGGACAAGTCCTTTATTGAGTTCGCAGCAGACAATGATCTTGATTTTATAGCCCATTCTTTTGTGAGAAACAAAGAGGATGTGATTGCAGTTCAAACTATTCTGGATAAAAAAGAATCTCCCATCAAAATCATTGCAAAAATTGAAAATGCCCAAGGTGTTGAAAATTTAAATGAAATTCTGGACCATGCCTATGGGGTGATGATTGCAAGAGGGGATCTGGCAGTAGAAATTCCGACGGAACACATTCCTCTGATCCAGAAAGCGATTATTAAAACTTGTATTGAGAAAAGAAAACCTGTCATTGTTGCAACCCAGATGCTGCATTCCATGATTGACTCTCCACGACCCACCAGAGCCGAAGTGTCGGATGTGGCCAATGCCTGCCTGGACCATACGGATGCACTGATGCTTTCCGGAGAAACCGCCAATGGGAAATATCCTGAAGAAGCGGTCCTAACCATGGCAAAGATTGCAAGGGAAGTCGAAAGCAAAATAAGCAGCTATGTCGATGTTCCCTATACTCTTGAAAACAAGGTCACTGCATATCTTGCAAAAGCCGCCGTAAAGGCAGCCTTCAGGCTTAATACCAAAGGTATCGTGGCGGATTCCCTGACAGGAAAATCCATCCGTGAGCTTTCAGCCTACCGGGGCGATAATCCCATCTATGCCCTGATTTATGACAGGCGGATTGTGCGCCAGCTCTCTTTATCCTTTGGTGTTTTCGCGGAATATATGCCCATGAATATCTCTTCGGCTCAGCCTTTGAAAAAATCCATCTGCAAGCTGATCAATGAAAAGCGATTCAAAAATGAGGATTTGATTATTGTCCTTGCAGGAAGTTTTGGAGTTAAACATGGGGCATCCTATATCGAAATCACCACGGCAGGTACTTTCAAGGAAAAACGGGCTTAAACGCCGAATAATTCCTGGTCATCCAGTGTCACCGTCCACACCGTTTAACAATTGTAACAGCTTTTACTGTGTAGGATTTGTTAATGGCGGATAGTGCTTTTTTATATTTTACTTTTCTTGCCTGTTTCGCCATTGTTGCCCTGGCGTCCAGGCAGGTCGGCAATTTCTTCGCGCACGGCAAATTGCCGCTGATAACGGGCTTCTTATTTACCGGCATTGCAGCCGGTCCCTATGTGCTGAATATCATTCCGGCGGCGGCCATTGGGAACTTGCGATTCGTTGACGAATTGTCGCTGGCCTTCATAGCCTTTGCAGCCGGCAGCGAATTGGTTGTTCGTCAAATTAAAAGCCGTTTCAAAGCGATTCGCTACACAACTCTTGGATTGGTTCTAAGCACTTTTACTTTAGGCAGTCTCGGCTTTTTTCTCCTTTCCGAATTCATTCCCTTCACCAAAACCATGCCGTCGATCCACCGTGCGGCTGTTTCCCTTCTGGCAGGGGCCATATTGGTGGCAAGATCGCCGTCATCGGCCATTGCGGTGGTTAATGAGCTAAGAGCCAAAGGGCCCTTTACCAAAACCGCCCTGGGTGTAACGGTGATCATGGATGTGGTGGTGATTACGGTTTTCAGCATTTGTGCATCCATTGCCGGGACGCTGTTGGCTGAACAGGTCTTCGATTACACTTTCGTTTTAATTTTAGCTCTCGAGCTGACCCTCTCCCTGATTCTTGGATACCTGCTCAGCATGGCAATGCGGTTTGTCCTGTCATGCCATTTCCACCGAAGTATCAAGACCGTCGTCATTCTATCATCAGGATTGGGAATATTTGTTCTTTCCGGGGCGGTTCGGCATGCGACCCATATGTATTGGTCCTTTGAAATACTATTAGAACCGATGCTCATCTGTCTGCTGGCTGGCTTTTTAACCGTTAACTACAGCCCCTATCGCACCGAACTAATGAAAATCCTGCATAATATCGGGCCTTATATTTATGTCGCATTCTTTACATTGACCGGCGCGACGTTGCAGTTGGATGTATTGACCCGTTGCTGGGGAATTGCTCTGGCACTTTTTGGCATACGCATGGCGGCAATTTTTATTGGCTCATTTTCCGGGGGCATGCTGGCCGGTGAGCCTGCTAAATACAATAAAATCGCATGGATGTGTTATATTACCCAAGCCGGTGTCGGTTTGGGACTGGCCAGGCAGGTCACCGTGGAGTTTCCCGAATGGGGCGCAACCTTTGCGACCATTATTATCGCCGTCATTGTATTGAATCAGATTGTCGGCCCGCCGTTATTTAAATGGGCGCTCTTCCTGGCAAAGGAGGCCCATCCGCGGGGTGAAAGTCAACCTTATGACGGCATTCGGGATGCCGTCATATTCGGCTTGGATGGCGAATCATTGGCCCTGGCGCGCTTGCTGCAATCCAACGGTTGGGAGGTGAAAATCGCCTCGACCCAAGTACAATATGTCCGGCAAATGGCTGGTGGCTCGGATATTGAAATTCATCCCATCCCGGAAGTGAGTATTCAAACTTTGAATAAATTGGGGGTTGCCCAGGCCGATTCCATCGTTGCCATGCTTTCGGACGAAGATAATTACCAGATATGCGACATAATCCATGAAAATTACGGCACCCGCAATCTTATCGTACGCTTAAACCATCAGGCCCATTTTAAACGCTTTCATGAGCTGGGGGCTTTGGTGGTTGAACCCAGCACCGCTATTGTAAACTTATTGGACCAGTTTGTGCGATCACCCTCGGCCGCCAGGCTGCTATTGGGATTGGAGAAGGGGCGTGACATCATCGAGTTTGAGCTGGGCAACCCGGACCTTCAAGGCCTTGCCATCCGTGAATTGCACCTTCCGCTGGATCTTCATATTTTGTCCATTCGCAGGAATGGCCAAATAATTGTCTCGGTGGGCTTTACGCAGATTCAAGTGGGCGATTGGCTGACGGTGGTCGGTTCCCGGACCAGTCTGGAGCAGATGATGCTGCAGTTCAGTGAAGACCGTAAACAGGCCTTGGTCCATATGGTGGGCAGGGCGACATCGAAAGAAATGGCTTCACAGGCCCTGGCCGATGAAGTTGAAGAAATTATCCATGTAAAAGATGACATGCGAAAAGTAAAATTTAATCGGTTGATAGAAGAGAGTATTGTTTTGGATTTAGACCAAGCCATGGCATACGATGTTTTTTTTGCGCACGTGGCTGAAGCCATGGCCGACACTGCAAATATTTCGAGGGAAAATCTATTTCAATTACTCATGGAAAGAGAAAAGGAGGTCAGTACCGCTTTAAGGCCTGATTTGGCCATTCCTCACATTATTATTGAAGGCCGAAATACCTTCCACATTTTACTGGCGCGCAGCAGGGAAGGCATCTATTTTTCAGAACTGGCGCCCAAAGTCAGCGCCGTTTTTGTATTGGTCGGAACCCGGGATCAGCGCAACTATCATCTCTATATCTTATCGGCCATCGCTGAAGCCGTCCAACAGACCCAATTCCAGGAACGCTGGCGCAAGGCAAAGAACGACACCACATTGCGCAATCTTGTGCGGTGAAAAGGGGTCCATTGCTTGCCCCCTTCACTATGAGATTGGGAACTTATAAACTGACGACCCCTATGCCCCTTCTTTTTGGGTGACAAAAAAATCTCGTCTCGCCGTTTTTGTAATCGCCGTGACCGCCGGGTTTTTGATGATTCGTTCATAAGAAATGGCATAGAAGCGTTCGCGTACTGCATCAGTTCGCCCCACAATTCCAACATCATATTGGCATTGCACCTCTTTTTCGATAACAGAGGGGACTGGAAAAATCCCATAGCCATTTTGGCCGAATTCCTTCATTAGAGCACTGTCTTCGAACTCGGCTGCGATCATCGGCTTCAAATGAAGAGACTCAAACCATGTTTCCAGCCCTTCCCTGAGAGTGGTCATAGCCAACGGTAGAAGCATCGGGGCTGCGTCAAGTGATCCGGGGAATCCTTGTTGAAACTGCCCGGGCAGCTTTTTGCTTGCAAAGAATGTAATGCCACATTCCCCAAGTAAATGGTTGTATACCTTGATGCTCAAACCTTTTCGCACTGGAGAATCACTTAGGACAAGGTCAAGATGGTGCATGGCCAGTTCGGCAAGCAGCCGCTCTTCTTTATCTTCGTGACAAATCAGATGAACTCTCTCCGGCATGTGCAATGCCGGCTCCAGTAATTTGCAAACGATCAGCTTCGGTAAGACATTTACAATTCCGGCTCTTAACGGCAGCGGTCCTATGCTTTCACACCCCTTCACCATGTCCATCATCTCGCGGCCAAGGGAAAAAATGTCATTCGCATAGCGAAATATCACATGCCCTAGGTCGGTGGGCTCTAAGTCTCGTCCAACCCGGCGAAAAAGTTTGCCGCCCAGGGCCTCTTCGAGGTTACCGACCTGCGTACTGACAGTAGACGGTGAAAGCCGAAGCTTTTTACTGGCTGCCGTCACGCTTCCTTCGCGCATCACAGTCCAGAAGTAGAGCAAATGATGATAGTTCAGCCATTCCATTATTCCTACCTCCCGATTTGAAATTTTAGAAAGATAGTATCAGAATTTTCTAATTGTACAAAGTATTTTTTTTCTTTATGCTGCGATCCTATTGGTATTTAAATGGTGGCTTTAACGCCAACAACAAAATGTGCAGCTCTGAATTAGATTAATTATTCGTAAGGAGGATAACGGAAATGGAATTACCATGGCCCAAATGGATGGAATTTGTGGTACTCGGGATGTCGATCCCCGTCGGTGCAATTGCCTTATATATTATTGATCGTTTCCAGAAACCGGCAGACGGTTAGGAATGACAACCGAAAATTAAACACATCGAGATGTGGTTATATTTCGAGATTACGAAGTATTCATTTCCATCATTTTCAAATGAGCACGGGCGGCGGTCAGGATAGCCTGACCGGTAAAGCCGTCTCCGAACGCTTCTTCTTCCAGATTTTTTCGGTTTTCCAGCAATGAGATAACATTGGTGTATTCCCTGGTGGCATCTGTTTTTCGGGAGGCCTCCTTGTATATGTCCGCAAGGTGAAGGCGGGCCAGCGGATTGTCGGGTTCAAGATAGATGACCTTTTTGAGGTAACGGCTTGACTGATCCAGGTTTCCGGCATTGTTATGGATCATGGCAAGCATGAAATAAGCCCGAGCATGAAGCGGGTCCTGCCGGATGATGTTGTCCAGAATGGTTACGGCAGCAATGGTTTCCCCCTTGTCGGCGAGTTCACGCGCAACGGATAAACGCTCTTCAAGTGATTTTGATGGGGTTGTTGCGGTACCCTTCAGGGAGGGCGGAACGGTTTTCTCAATTTCAGTGGGCTGGACTTTGGTTTCGGGCGGGTGGGTTTTAATTTTTTCGGTTATGATTCGCCGGGTGCCCCCGGTTGAAAGGACCGGCTTTTTGGCGGGACTTTTTTCATGGATCAGAAGACGTCTTTTTATTGTTTTTGAACGGGCGGCTGTTCCAGATTTTAGCGCTTTTCCGGGAAACGGTTTCTGGTAGATAAACGCATCATCCGTCTGGATCGGGACAAAATCGTCATTCAAATACCGCATGGTTTCGGAAAACCCGGCGAAGAGAAAGCCGCCGTCAACCATGGCTCCGTAGAAATTTTTCATCAATTTCCGGCTGTGATTCTGGGTGAAATAGATGATCACGTTCCGGCAGAATATAATGTCCCACCGGGGCATGGTATCTATTGGAAAAGGTTCCTCGGACAGGTTGAGGTATTCAAAATCTACCATTGTTCTGATGTCCGCGCTCAAAAGATACCGGTCTCCCTTTTGAGTGAAATAGCGCTCCAGGTAATGGGGTTCAAGGCCCCGGACCGCCCGTTCCGTATAGATTCCCTCACTTGCTTTCTGGAGCGCCTGGTGGCTGATGTCCGTACCTTTGATGAAAAATTTCATTTGAAAATTATCTGAAACGAGATCCCGAATGAGCATGGCAATGGAATAGGCTTCCTCACCGTTGGCACACCCCGCGCTCCAGATGTTTATTTCTCCGTTATCCGCCTTTTTTTTGTCAATGAGAGGGGGCAGGCAGAAATACCGTAAGACATTAAATTGGGCTTTGTGGCGAAAAAAGAAACTCTCTTGGATGGTTAGAATATCCATTAATGTGCAGAATTCATTGGGTTTATGGGAGGGTGTGCAGAGCAGTTTGGAGTAGTCGCTGATACGATTTAAACCCAATGTATTACAACGCATTCCTACAATTTCTTCAAGCTGTTTCCGTTTCCTTTCATCGAAGCCGATGCCTGATTTCTCAGTAATGTGGTTGCAGATAAAATTGAGATGTTGATTGTTGGGGGAGGGCATGATCATCAGCGAATATAAATCCTCACAGACCTGTTTTGGCAAATCTTACAATGGCCGAAGCAATCTGTGAAAGCGGTAGTACAAGGTCCACCGCACCCAGATTAATGGCTGACTTGGGCATACCGAAAATGACGCTGGTGTTCTGGTCCTGAGCAATGGTTTTTCCGCCGGTCGTCTTGAGTGCCGCCATGCCCTCGGCACCATCATGACCCATGCCGGTCAGGATGATACCCAAAGCCTGCCGGCCATAGCACTCCCCTATGGATTTCAGTAGTGTGTTTCCGGAAGGCCTGTGCCCCCCCACCGGGGGTGTGTCAACCAGTTTGATGCGATGATTTTCATCGACCGTAAGGTGTGCGTTATCAGGGGCCAACAAGGCTTCCCCCGGTAATAGTGTGCCTTTATTTTCGGCCACGCGAACCCGTATATGGTCTTCATGATTCAGCCATTCCGCCAGTCCATGAATGAACCCCGGGCTCATGTGCTGTACAATCAGGATGGGGGCTGGAAAACCGGAGGGCAGTTCTCGAAGCACTTTAAATAGAGCATTGGGGCCGCCGGTGGAGGATACAATGGCAATGATTCTATTCTCATCTTTTCCGGATGCATTGATATTGAGGGAACCCCTGTTGATGGGATCGGCGGTTTTCGGCCTGGTTTCGGTTTTCTCACAGTGTTTTTTGATGGAGGTCCGGTTTACTTTAGACAACAACTTGATTTTTCGGATGAATCCCGCTGCCACATCCGGACGGGTTCTCCATCGATAAAGGTCTCGCTTCCCAATGACATCCAACACACCACAACCGAACATCCGTTCCGGTGTATCCACGAGAGCGTCTGATGCGGTGGTGACCATGATAATGGGGGTTGGCCGGACCTGCATGATTTCTTCAGCCACTTCATATCCACTGGTTTGTTTCAAATGGGAATCCAGAATAATCAGATGGGGCTGAAGCCTTTTAACCATCTCTACCGCTTCGTTTCCGTTGTCCGCCATTCCGCAGATGTGGATATGGGGATCAGAAACCAGGATATCCCGGATCATCTCCCGAGCCGATTTGAGGTCATCTACAATGAGGACTTCGACCATGTTGTTTGCTCAAAAATGGGTCTTTGTTGGTAAATCAAACGCATTTCAGCCGATCAATGTACGAATGGTCTGAATCAGCGATTCCTGGTTAAAACTCTTTTTCAGTAGAAATGCCTCCGCGCCGGCCTGAAGGCCCTGTCTCCGTTCTTCTTCCCTTTCTAGGGAGGTGACGATGATGATGGGGATGTGGGAGAAACGCTCATCTTTTTTCAATGTTGCGGTCAGGGTGAAGCCATCCATTTTTGGCATCTGAACATCGGTAATCACCAGGTCGAAAGGGGTATGTTCAAGCTTTTCGAGGGCGATGGTTCCGTCCTCAGCGGTTTCCACAAGAAAACCGGCCGCTTCCAGGATGCTTTTTTCCAATAGACGGGTGGTCATTTGATCTTCAACCAGCAGTATCTTCTGACGCGTTTCGGAAACGGTTTCCTGTGGGTTACGTTCAAGAAAAATGTTACCGGCTTTAATCTGCGCCGCCGTAAACAGCCTGGAAACATCAACGATCAAAGCAATTTCTCCCGTGCCCAAAATACTGCTTCCGGAAAAAACGGGGAGCCTCCCCAGATGGCTCCCTAGATTTCGCATGACGATTTCTTCCACCCCGATGACTTCGTCCACCTGAAAGGCAATTTTTTTTCCACCATGTTTCAAGAGAAGAAGTGATATTTTTTCGTTCCGATCTTTTGATGTTACTTCGGTGAAAGACAGGGTCGCATCCAGCCTGGCGCCGGGGATAATTTCCCCCTGCCAGTAGATGGCTTCACGGCCTTTGATGGTTTGAATGTCTTTTGGTAATAACCGCAAAACCTGAAGGGCGGAAAAAACTGGCACAGCCAGTATATGATTTGAACATCGGACTAGAAAAGCCCTTGTGGTAGCCAGCGTCAAGGGGAGAGCGATTCGCACGACAGTTCCCTGACCCATGTTACTGGAAATTTCCACTGAGCCGTTCAGTTTTTCCACATTGGTTTTGACCACATCCATGCCGACACCGCGTCCCGACAACTCGGTGACCATTTCCGCTGTGCTGAAACCGGGTAGGAACAACAGATCGAATACCTCGGCGTCCAACATGTGTTTGGAATCTTCTTCGGTGAGGAACTTTTTTTCCAGAGCTTTTTTTGTGATGCGGTTTCTGTCGATGCCGGGTCCATCATCAATCACTTCAATAATAACCTTATCAATATCCTGAAACGCCCGAAGTATGATTTTACCGGTTTCATCCTTATGAACCTCTTTTCGTCCCTCGATGGATTCCATTCCGTGGTCGATGGCATTTCGGAGCAGGTGCAGCAGGGGATCGCTCAATTCCTCAATGGCCCGTTTGTCGATTCGTGTTTCATCTCCTTCAATAACCAGGTCAACTGCCTTGTTTCTTTCACGGGCCAGATCTCGAACGGATCGGGAAAAGGGATTAAAAAGCAGGGAAACGGGAAGCATGCGAATGTCCATAACCAGTTGTTGGGTCTCATCCACAAGTCGGCTGAGGATGTCAACGGATTCTTGGAAGCCCTCGGAAAACTGTTCCATGAGCTCCTGCCCCTGTTGATTCTGAAGGTGCAACTGTTCCATGGACAATGCAGAAAAAGAAAGATTGGCGGAATGGTTTTCGAGATGCCGTGCCAGCAGGGTCAGCTCTGATTGTTCTTTTTTCCGTACCTCTCCCAGCGCATCCAGCTTTTCCTGAAAACTCTGCATCCGGTTGCGGGTGATCACCAGTTCAACGGCGATGTTGAGAAATCGATCCACTTTTTTCGTTGGAACCCGTACCGAGTCATAGGAGATTCTATTAGAGGCAGGGGCACTCTTGGGTTTTTTGGGGTCGGCCCGTGAAGCGGATGTCGCAGGAATGTATTCTCCGGAGGATATCATCCCTTCGATACGACCGAGAATCGCGTTGATGTCAACTGAAACGGTCGATGAAGCGGCTAGACTTTCCAGGATGGCATTGTTGGCATCATTGGCCTGGAAGAGAACGTCAAAAACCTCAGGTTTAGCGTCGGTCCGTCCCTCTTGGATTTCCCGAATAAGGTCTTCCATGCTGTGGCAAAGATCCGCCATTTCATCCACGCCCATGGTCATGGCAGCACCTTTAAGGCTGTGGGCATTGCGCGAGATGCTTTTGATAACGTCTTCGGAAATTGGTCCCTTTTTTTCAAGCTTGAGCAATCCCTGGTCGATGGCATCAATATGCTCCCTGGCGGAGCCGACGAAGCTGGGCAGGAATTCCTGGAATTCTGGGGGGATACGGGAGATGTTTTCCCCATCGGATGCCCCATGGGTGGGTTTCATGTCATCCCTCCAGTTTGAATCTGGAGATAATCTTTTTTAAATCTTCCGTCATTTGGGCCAGACTATTAGCGGATTGTGTGGTCTCTCCGGCGGCGGAAGCCATTTGTCGGGCCACATCCGACAGTTCGTGCATGGTCAGCACAACCTGCTCGCTGGCCCCTTTCTGCTGACCGGTGGCCATGGAGACCTGTTTGGCTGAATCGGTGGTTTGTTCAGCCATGGATACAATTTCCTGCATGGCTTTTTCAACGCGGGACAGTTTTTCCACGCCTGCTTTAACCACTTTCACATTTTCTTCAGCGGCCATGACCGACCCATTGGCCGCTGTCTGAATTTCTCGGGCGATTTCTTCAATGCTACCGGTTGATTTAACCACATTTTCAGCCAGTTTACGGATTTCAGCGGCCACTACGGTAAACCCTTTTCCTGCTTCACCCGCCTTGCTGGCCTCTATGGCGGCGTTCAAGGAAAGCATTTTGGTTTCCGCAGCCACTTCATTGATGATGGCCAAAACCTTTCCGATCTGTTGGGATTTCTCTCCCAGACTCATGATCTGTTCAGCCCCTTTTTCCGTGTGGTGTCGAATGCTTTCCATTAATGCGGCCGCTTCTTCCATGGCACTGGCACTTTCTTCGGCATTTTGCTGAGTGGATTCGGCCATGCCGGCCTGGATATCGCTGTTTTCGGCAATTTGCCCTGCCGTGGCGGAGAGTTCTTCAATGCTGGCGGTGGTTTCCCCCACGCTGGCGGCCTGTTCCGAAGCTCCGGATGCCTGTTCCTCAGAGCTTGCGAGGATCTGGTTGCAGGCGGTGCTGATTTTTAGAATGGCTTCTCGCACCTGAACAATGATCTCTGATAGGTCGGTCTGCATCTGGTTGAAGGCTTTGCCAAGGTCGCCTTTGAATTCCACCTGACTTGTCAGGTCTCCGCAGGCAATATTGTTGGCCTGTTGAGAAAGCTTACTCAGTTCCTGCTGCATTCGCATAAAACTACAGGATAACACACCGATTTCATCTCCGGTGATCACATTAACCGGGCAGGAAATGTCTCCATCGGCGATTCTATCCGCGATCTCCTCCAGCTTTTTGAGTGGCGCTGAGGCATTCTCCGCTAAGCGGTAACTCAGGTAAAAGGCAATGAAAAGAACCACCAGGCTGGAAATGAGAATACTTCCCAGAAGAGACGTCATTTCCTTTCTCAATACTTCAAACTCAATGACTTTGACCAGGAGTAGTTCTTCATTTTCCAGTGGCAGCGCATAATAGATTTTTTGATCTTCCGAGCTTTTGTGGGATGTATGGGCCTTTTGAGAATCCATATTAAGGACAAGGTTCAGAAAAACGGATTTGAGTTTTTCCGCATTCTGGTGGGTCAGCAGATTCCCCTTATTTCCAGCGGGCGTCTCCCCGTTTTTTTTCAAAAGAAAGAAATCTGAATCCAGGGGTTCGGAGGCTTTTGAAAGGGTTTTCTCAATCTCATTTTCCTGTCCTCCGGCACTCAATTTTTCGAGGATGGGTTTCAGCTGAAGGAGTTCTTTGTGGCTGCTTTCTCCCCGCAGACCTTCTATCAATCGATTTGAATGGCTGAAAGTGACGCTGCCCTGGAACAGAATGGTGACCACCATGATGGACAGGCACACCACCAGGATCTTATTAAAAAGGGTCAACACCCTCGGGGGCGTAGACATTCCGAATTCTTCAACCCAGTTGCCCAGGTGGGGGGCCAGAATCCGTTCATTGTTGAAAAAACAACAGGCTGCATAGATCATGGCGATCATAATGCCGATGAGCAGGGTTTCGATAGATTGCAGGCGATCAAAGCCCGCAAAAAAGATCATCTGCAAGATGCCGATTCCAAATCCAATAAGGACAATAGCCAGGTTGGTCCAGGCAATTTTCAAGGGCAGTCTGAGGCCACGTGAGATCACGGTGTACATTTCAGTCGGGTCACTATCCGCTTTTTTGCCTGCGGCTTTTTGGGCTCGCTGAAGCGTACCCACCCACCGCATGGGCAATCCGATACAGATGACAGCGAAAAGTGGGGCTTCCCAGGCATAGACGATCAACAGGGCTTTGATCTGTGTCCAGGTCATTTCCAATGTCAGAAGGGCATAGGGCATGAAAAGGAGCCCTACCACGGCAAGAAAGAATATCCCCTGGTGTAAACCGACTTTCTTCTGTAATTTATCCATTGTTGCCTCTCCCGGATTCAGGCGTATTTTGAAAAGCTGCAACGAGGTTCCGAAGGTCCCTCGCCAAAAGGTGAAGGTCCTGGACCGAATGGGTGGTCTGTGTTGATGCGGCGGCCATTTGCCTAGTGACTTCAGATATCTCCCGCATGGCCACGGCGGTTTGTTCGCTGGCTGTTTTCTGTTGCTCCGTGGTCATGGAGACTTCCTTGGCTGCATCGGTTGACTGTTCGGCCAGGTGAACGATTTCTTCCAGGGCGGTTTTTACCCGGTCCAGTTCATGAACGCCCGTGGTCACGATTTTAACATTTTCCTCCGATGCCATGACGGACATGTTTGCAGCCCCCTGGATTTCCTTTAGCATTTCTTCAATAGAGCCTGTTGATTTGACGACATTTTCAGCCAGTTTTCGAATTTCTCCAGCCACCACGGAGAACCCTTTTCCGGCTTCTCCGGCCCGGCTGGCTTCGATGGCGGCATTTAAAGACAACATTTTGGTTTCCGCTGCGATGTCATTGATGATGCTCAGCACTTTTCCGATTTTCTGGGATTTTTCTCCCAGAGCCATGATCTTTCCGGCGCTGACTTCGGTCCTCTGTCGAATGTCCGACATGACTGTCTCGGTTTCATCCATGGCTTTCAGACTGTCTTCGGCATTTTTGAGGGTGGATTCAGCCATGCCGGCCTGGACCTCGCTGTTTTCAGCGATCTGTCGGGCCGTTGCTGATAATTCTTCAAGGGTAGCGGTTGTTTCTCCCACACTGGAAGCCTGCTCGGATGCGCCGGATGATTGCTGTTCCGCTGCCGCCACAATCTCGTTGCTGGCGGAGTTGATTTTGAAAGCGGCCTCCTTGATCTGCAGAATAATGTTCTTGAGTGCTGTTTCCATCTGAAAGAAGCTGTATGCCAATGCGCCCACTTCATCGCCGCTACCGGTGACGGGGTGAAGTCCGAATTCTCCCCTTTCGATGCGTTTAGCGGCCTGATTGAGTTTCTTAATGGGTTCGGAGACGCTGAAAGCCAGTCCGTAACTCAGAAAGATGACGACAATAAGAATCAGCCCGGATATGGTAAAGGCCCGTTTTAGAAAAACCGCTTCCAGCTTTTCCAGTTCACCCACATCGATGATTCGTATGAGCATTCGGGTTTCGTCATCAAGGGTAACGGCACACCATATGACATTACTGGTGATATCCTTTTTGATGGGGTTTTGTTTGAGGGTTTGAAACAGCCCCTTCAAAGCACCGCTACTTCCGGAATTAGAAGGGAGGGCCGGTTTCCCCGAAAGGATTTCTCCCTGGTTGTTTAAAAGAAACAGGGTGGTATTACTTTCCGGGTCCAGGCGATTTACTAACTCTAATATTTTGTGGCTTTCCGATTCGTTGAAGGAATTCCCATAAAGTGATGCTTTGAGCCGAATGAGCTCACGTGTCGCCGATTTGGTTAACTCGGATTCAAGTAGCCTCATGGAGTATACGTAGCTGACACTCACTTCAAAAAGAACCGCAATACCCATGATTCCCACGCAGACAATCATCACTTTACTGAAAATGGAAAAGACCCGGGGCGGGTTTTTTATGCCGGATTGGTGGACCATTCGGCCCAGGTGGGGCGCAAGTAGCCGCTCAATATTAAAAAATGTGCAAATGGCATATACGATGCTGATGATAACGCCTGCGGTAAACGCTTCAATGGATTGAATCAAATCAAATTGGGCAAAAGCAACCAGTTGAAGGACGCCGATGCCAAAAGCGAAAAGGATAGCCGAAAGTGAAACAACGGCTATTTTCCGGGGAAGTCTGAAGGCGGGTGCGAGATTCCGTTTCAGACGCTCCAGATCCTGGGGCCGGTCGTCAATATCCGTTTCTTCATGGGTAGGGATAATGCGTGTCCAGTGAATCGACAGCCAGGTGCATAGGGCACAGAAAAATATGCCTTCCCATGCATAGGTAATCAAGAGCTGCCTCATTTGGTCGGGGGTCATTTCGAGAGAAAAGAGAACATAGGGAACGCCCAGGAGGCCCACCACCGCAACAAAGTACAGAAACTGATTGAACCCGATTTTTTTCTGCAATGCATTCATCTGAAAGTCCCCCGATTATTTTGCAACAGATGTCGGTCTTCTGAAAGAACTGTTGACTTGTTCGGCCGTTATGATCCTTTTCCAGACTTCAGCTGGTCAAGGTCCAGGAGAAACGCAATATTTTCATCCAGCAAAGCCAGTCCCCATAAAGCCGGATGGCTTTTGTGAAAATTTATCAAAGGCGGCAGTTTTTTTATTTGATCCAGTTTCAGGGCGATTGTGCCTTCCGCCGTGTCCACCGGAATGTAAGTCCGACCCCATTGGCTTTTGATCTCCAGCACGGCGTTCGAATCGTTCGTTTGTGTGTCGGGTGACATTTGAAAAATGTCTCTGAGGTTTACCTGTTGGCTGCCCGGATCTATTTGGAGCATGTTCCCACGTCTGATTCGAATGACCTGTTCAGCCGCCACCCCCAGAAGAAACGATCCCAGTCGGAGGAGAAGGAAATCAAACGTTTTATGATGCATGTTCCGGATATCAGTGGCAGGAGTCATGATGCGCTATTTTTTGTGAACATTCATTTTTTCAGAGGTCATAATCTTTCGATAGTTCAAAATGACCACCAGGCTTTCATCCAGGCGTGCTTCTCCATCAATAAATTCTGAATACTCCTTCTCAAAGGTGATCATGGGTGGATCGATGGATTTCAAAGGGAGATCGATAATTTCATCCACACTGTCAACGAGAAAGCCAACATCCACCCCCTTCATGCTGGTGACCATGATGGAGGCTTTTGAAGGGGTTTCCACTTGAATCCCCAGTAAAGCCTTTAAATCTACCACTGAAATAATTTCGCCTCGAAGATTGATGATTCCGGGAATATGAGGTGGAAGTCCGGGGACCTGTGTGATTCCCTCTGCCCAGCGTATTTGCTTCATGAAGTCCATATCAAAGGCATATTTCCCGTTGCCCAGTGAAAAGGTCACCAGACACCGAATGGATGATTTGACAGGGGTGGAAGACGTCGATTCCTCGTTTTTTTCCAGCGTGTGAAGTATGTTGGCGGACAATTTGTCGTTGCTTTTGTGATTAACAAAGATGAATCGCAAGACCTTTTTAATTTTATCCGGACGGAGAGGCTTCAAAATGACGTCGTCCATGCCTGCTTTCAGGCATGCCTGTTGCTCATCTTCTTGATCCGCGCCGGTCAGGGCGATGATGGACATGCGGGGGTGATCTTCACCCTGTGAAGAAGACATTTCCCATTGACGGATTTGTTTTGTGGTTTCAAGGCCGTCCATTCCCGGCAACTGGACGTCCATCAAAACCATCTGGTAGGGAGTATTCTGAATGTTGGAAATGGCTGTTTCGCCATCCATAACGCTGTCCACTTGAACCCCTTCCTTTTCCAGCAGCATCTTTGCCACTTTCAGGTTAACAGGATTATCGTCAACCAGAAGAACCCTCGGCTTATGGGTCAATGGTCAGGCCTCCCTAATAATAAAATATAAAATTCATGAATGAAGGGTGCAAAAAAATGGATGTTAAACCGCACGAATGTTAGGATATATTTCCATTTAAGTCAAAGGGGATTTTTCGTGATCCCTTAAAGAATAAAACAGGCGGCTGCCGTCAAGGCACGGGCCGATAGCAGAGGATTTCATATGAAAGGGGTTTTGTTCGATTTTGACGGTACGCTCACGCAACCCGGTTCTATTGATTTTTTGGCGATTAAACAGGCGATTGGATGTCCTCATGACATGGCGATTCTGGAGTTCATCAACCTGCAGCCAGCGAAACATCGGGTTGTTCTGACGGAAATTCTTGAAGGATTTGAGGCGAATGCTGCGCGTTTATCCACTCCCAATCGGGGTGCGGAAGCATGCCTTTCAGCATTGAGAATGCGGGACGTACCCATTGGCATCATTACCCGCAACAGCCATAAATCAGTGGTTTCGGCGCTTCAACAATTTGACGTCATTGAATACCGCGATTTTCATGCGGTGGTTACCCGTGAGGCGGCCCCGCCCAAACCTTCACCCGAAGGGGTTTTTAAAGCAGCAGCGCAAATGGGATGCCTCGCAGAGGAGTTGATGGTGGTTGGAGATTTCAGATTTGATGTGATTGCCGGAAAAAGGGCCGGTGCCGGAACAATCCTCTTGACCAATGGGAGGAAATCAACCATGGCGCCGGGAGATCCGAAACCGGATTACGTATGCCGGCATCTGGCTGAGGTGGTGGAAATTCTTCTCGAAACAATCACTTCGCATTAACCAGGAGCGTCTGTCCCGGGAAAATAGTGCTTCGGGGGGTCAGCCGGTTCATTCTGAGCAGGGTAGAGAGATCCATCTGGTGTTTTTGAGCGATGATATAGGGTGAATCGCCTTTCAAAACCTTGTAAGAAGCTGCTTTTTCGCTGTCGCCGGAGGTGGGAGGGCTGGGAATGATAAGGACCTGGCCGATACTCAAAGCGGTACCGGATATGCCGTTTGCAGTTTGTATGGTCTGGGTGGTGGTGCGGAAACGGTTGGCGATTTTCCAGAGGGAATCCCCTTTTTTAACCGCATAGCGTTGCGCCGAGGGAGGGCAGGCTTTGGCGCTACTTTTTTTTGAAGAAAGGGTGGATGCCGTGGTCTTCCGGGTGGAAGCGTATCTTTTCTTGACGGGTATTTTCAGTTTCCATCCCACTTGGATGGTTCGGCTGCTTTTCAGACGGTTGTTGCGCATGATCGATTTTACGCTGGTACCGTATCGACGGGCGATGGTTGAAAGGGTTTCACCCTTTCTGACGCGGTGCGTTACCGTGCCGTGTTTGTATTGGGAGGTCCGAACAGGTTGAACAGGGGGGCACCAGTTCGGCATTTGACTCAGTTTGGCCAGGATGATTTCACGCTTGCCTTCCGGGACCCTGACAGCATAGGAACGGGGCGGGGTTGTAAGGTGTTTGAGGGCGGGATTCAGTTGATGTAAATCGCTTTGTGAAACACCGATGTGTTCCGCCATTGATTTAAGGGAGACCTGCCTGTCAATGGTGACGGTTTCCGTTGCCAGGGGTTTGTCCACCGGTGGCAGCACAAAACCGTGTGCTTTGGGGTCGTTTATGATGTGCAGTACCGCGAGAAACTTGGGAACATAGAAAGCTGTTTCAGCGGGAAGTCGTGTATAGAGATCCCAGAAATGGTCCAGGTAATTGACCTTTTGAGAATTGATGACCCGCAGTACGCGGCCTTCGCCACAGTTGTAAGCGGCAAGGACCGTATCCCAATCGCCAAAAATCTGGTGAAGTTCTTTCAAATATGCGATGGCGGCCACGGTTGATTTTTCCGGGTCCATTCTTTCGTCCACCCATCGATCCCGCTTAAGACCGTATTTGTAACCGGTGGATGCAATAAATTGCCACATGCCGAGTGCCCTTGCCCGCGAAAGCGCCCTTACCTTAAAGCCGCTTTCGATCAGGGGCAACCAGGAGAGTTCCTCTGGTAGGCCCGCTTCTTTAAGGTGCTTTACAATAAACGGACGATATTTCCCTGATCGGCGATAGGCCACCAGAAATGATTTTTTGTAACGTCCCTTGTACAGATCCAGGGCCTTTTTCACATGGGGATTCATATCCAGGGGAATGGCTTTGTGATTGCCGTTTAAAACGGTGAATCGGGATGAATAGACCTGCAGGATGCGTTGGGAAATGGTGAACCGTAAATCATCTATTTGTTGCTGAATTTCCGGTGATTTGTCAGGATTGATTTTCAGTATGATGGAATAGGATTCATCCAGTGCATCAATGGCGTTTTCCAGATCTCCTTCCTCCCAGAAATCATTGGACGCATTGCAGAATTCGAGGGCGGAGTCTAACAGCTCCTGGTTGGATTTTTCCGCTTTGTCCGACCGGGGAAATGACGTGAGGTTCTCTCCATTTTCATGATGTGAAAAAGCGTCATCATTGGCGGACATCTCCGGAAAATGGTGTGCGGTTTCTTCCATATTGCTATAATAATCGGATGGGTTAGAGGATGGATCAGACCCTATCGATGGATTCGCAATGGTTGTGCCTGTGGAAGGCATGGTTTCCGCGGATGGGCCGGATGCGGTGTTTTTTTGATGGGAGTCGGTGGCGCAACCGGCAAATAACAGGATCGAATAGAGGAACGTACATAACCAGAGGTCGGTTTTTCTTAAATGAAATCGCATTTTTCTCCGTTGAGTTAGAAATCAGAGCATTCTGCTCAGCATATCAATTTAAAGTTTTTGGAGTATAAAGAATAGCCGTCGGATGGTCAAGGGGATAATGGGACCGCATTCCTGCTATTCTTGGGCTTTTGTGAAATGGAGCATGGAAACAAGGTTCATCACTCCATACGCTCTGATCTTGGGCAGTAGCCATAAGACAATCATGGCTTTTGCGTCAAGTCGGATTCGACCACGGGGTATTGTCGCTGCAACCCGGAGGGATTGCGTCAGGACCTTATCCTCTTCAAGTTATTATCCTGAAAGACCTCTCAACCCCAACCCCGGTTTACCCCACAGTCAGAGATATGGTGGCCATTTCCTCCTTGATCCACAAGGGTAAATCCCATATACTCCGAGCCTACAAAAGGGAGTCTTATTACCTCACCTCACCTTATCAACCAACCGGAGGCTCACATGGACTACAAAAACCGGATTACGGACATCGAACAACTCAACCGGGAGATTGAGCCTTTTCGTCCTATTTCCAATCCGCATATTCTGCGCCAGCTGAAGGACTATTTTCGCATTGGACTGACCTATGCCAGCAATGCTCTGGAAGGTAACTCTCTGACGGAAACGGAAACAAAAATCGTGATCGAGGACGGGGTTACCATCGGCGGAAAACCTCTTCGCGATCATTTTGAAGCGATTGGGCACAGCGAGGCTTACGATTTTGTATACAAGGTAGCCAAAAGGGATTCGATTACCGGAAACGATATTCGAAAGCTGCACCGGCTTTTTTATTACCGGATCGATTCAACAAACGCAGGCAGATATCGCCGGAAAAAAATTATCATCACCGGCACTGATTATATCCCCCCCCCCCCAAACGAAATTCCTGAATCAATGAAAATGTTTGTCGAACAAATAGCATCCAAGCGCTCGACCATTCATCCTGTCGAGTTTGGCGCCTGGCTGCATTTGGAACTGGTCGCCATCCACCCGTTTATCGACGGCAACGGTCGCACTGCCCGCTTGTTAATGAACATGGGCTTAATGCAAACGGGATATATTATGAGCATTATTCCCCCGGTGTTAAGGAACGATTATTTGACCGGTTTGCGTCTGGCTCAAACCGGACAAAAAAACGAACGACCGTTTATCAATTTCATTACAAATGTGGTGTATGAATCAACAAAGGATTATTTACGATTGTTGCGATCATTGGTGTAATCCCGACGATAACTTGTCCGTAGAAAAATGGGGACGTTCTTGATATATTGACATGAGGCAATCTTAGTGGTAATGAAAAAGGATGCCACGTCAATCACGAATAGACGCCCCAGGGGCGCTCCACCACATAATCATTCGAGGAATCGAAAGAAGGGTGATCTTCCGGGACGATGAAGATCGGGAGTCCTTTCTCGATCGGCTTGGCGGTATCTTGCTGGAAAGCGCCACTCCCTGCTATTCGTGGTCGTTGCTGGGCAATCATGGCCATTTTCTTTTCAGGACGGGCGACGATCCTATTGCTCATGTGATGAGGAGGGTTCTGACCGGCTATGCTGTGACCTTCAACAGGAGACATCATCGTCATGGGCATCTTTTTCAGAACCGTTATAAATCGATTCTATGTGAGGAAGATGCCTACTTGAAGGAGCTTGTGCGGTATATCCATCTCAATCCACTTCGTGCAGGACTCGTAAAAAATCTCGTGGACTTGGGGCAATATCCTTACTCAGGTCATTGTGTGCTGATGGGTAAGAAGAAAAGAGAATGGCAAGACAGAAACTATGTGCTGAGATATTTTGGAACCACTGAAAGACACGCAAAACATAACTACCTTTCCTTTGTTGCTGAGGGAGCTGAAGGAGGGAGGAAACCGGAACTTGTCGGCGGTGGATTGCTTCGCTCCGTGGGGGGATGGAAACGTCTGAAAGAATTGCGGAGCTCGGGCGAAAAGGTGAGGGCGGATGAGCGGATTCTTGGCGGATCCGAATTTGTTGAGCGTATATTAAAGGAATCCGACGAGGATTGGGAGAGGAAGTCCCTGCTGAGGCAGAGGGGAATAGATCTGCAGCAATTGGTGGAAAGAATCTGTGGTCATTTCGGTCTGGAAATAGAAGACCTAAAATCTGGAAGCAAAGTTTCTAGCATTGCGAAAGCACGTGCGGTTCTCTGTTACGTGGGGGCGCGTCAGCTTGGGCTACCCTCCGTCTCCATTGCCAAGGAACTCGGTGTCAGCCCGTCAGCCGTGAGCAGGGCAATATTGCGCGGGCAGAAACTTTTGGGACAAAAGGATATGGAGGCAATACTGTCGGAAAGTCAATAAATCAAGAACGTCCCCATGTCCATTGGTTTTTGAGAATCTCCAGGAGCTTTTCTTTTCGATTCCACTGGGGATGCTCCAGAACGATACTGCAAAGTTCATTCAATATTCGTCCCACGGCCGGTCCGGGAGGAAGGCCCGTCAGCCTCATGACCCCATCGCCGTCGATGGCCAGATCCGAGACATGGATGGGGGGGGAGGATGAGAGTTGTGCCTGGATCCTTCCCTCCAGTTGAGAGAGCAGATCCTGGTTTTCGGTGTTCTTTCCATGGGCCAGAATATCGGCCTTGCGGAAGGTCACCAGGTCCCCGATGGAATCGGTTCCAAGCCGCTTAATCAGCCGCCGAACCGCCGCGTCGCTCCATTCGGAGTTGTAGCCAATCAAATGATTTTTGATCAGATGGGTCACATCCTGAATCATCTTGTTGCTGAACTTCAGTCTTTTCATGATCTCTTCGGCAAGCAAGGCGCTCGCTTTTTCATGTCCGTGAAATCGCCATGTGCCGTCTATTTTTTTCCGGATGCGTGGCTTGGCAATGTCGTGCAGAAGGGCTGTTACCCGCAGCAACGGGTCCGGCTTCACATGATCCACGGTTTTCAAAATATGTTTGAAAATCGTGTAGCGATGATACCGGTTTTGTCTTTTGAGGCGCCCTTCAAGAAGCTCCGGCATAAAGGTATTGAGAAGTCCGGTTCTTGCCAGGGTGTTGAAGGACCCGGAGGGTTTTTGGACCATGAGAATTTTCAGCAGTTCGTCCCGAATCCGTTCCGGCGCGACGGCTGAAAGCAGTGGGGCCGAAATTGATATTGCAGAAAAGGTCCTTTCATGGATTTTAAAATTCAGCTGTGCGGCAAACCGTATGGCCCTCAAAAGTCTTAAAGGGTCCTCCCGAAAGCGGCTGCCCGGGTTTTCAACTGCCCGAATGATTTTGTTTCGCGAATCCCCGCGGCCATTATAGGGGTCAAAAATTTTTCCGGTTCCAGTGTTCAGGGCCATGGCATTAATGGTCAGATCTCTCTTTGAAAGGTCTTCGTCCAAAGAGTTTGTTTGACCCCGAAAAGGGGTAATTTCATAGGGGCGGCCTTTAATGATAATCGCTACGGTGGCATGTCCCAGGGTATACTGAGGGATGTCCCTGAAAATATTTTGAATGGTCCGAACTGACGCCGAGGTGGCCAGATCCCAGTCAACCACCTGCCTGTCCAGACAGATGTCCCTAACGGCGCCGCCTACCACAAGCGCCCGATGATCTGCCTGTTCAAGTTTGTTGATGAGAAAATGTACAGGTTCCGGAATTGAATACGAAAATGTCATTTGCTGTATTGGGAAAACTGGTGCAGCCGTTTGCTGAACAGGGCCAGGTCTTCCAGGGTATGGTCACGTTCCGCTTCGGATCTTCCCTCAGACAGGGGGAAATCTTCCTCGATCATTCGGATTGCGTTTTTGAAAGAGATCTGTGAAACCGACTCGAGATGGTCTACGAGCCCGAGCCTGCGATAGCGCTGTCCCAGGTAGGTCATGCTTTTCAACATGTCCGAGCGCTTTTTACCGTCTTTATGATGTTTAATGATACCACGCGTTGCGATCCAATAGGATTCAAGGAATGTTTTCGCCAGATTGGCCCAGACCATTGTTTGTTCAAGGCCGGGCCGGGTGAGACTGTAGCCCGCTTTGACCTCGCTCTTGACCAGAAGAGATGTCTGGAAAAAATAATCCAGGATGCTGTTAACTTCCTCATCAGGGGCTTCGGTCTCTTCTTCAAAAATGAATTCATACCTGAAAACGTTTTTGAGGAATGCATAATCCTCGATCACATTTTCTCGCGGCGTGATTTCCCGGTTTCCGGTCAGCAGGGAAAGGGAGACAAAGGCATGGGATATGAAACAGTGGATAATGCTGTTTTTGTAGTACTCCAGTTCAGGCATTTTCCCTTCTTTTGCGAAATAAAATTTCTCGGTATCATCCACATCTTTGATGGTTTCCAGAACATTGCTCTTCAAGAGAACAGTCAGGGTTTCTTCAATGGCGTTTTCACATTGTTGAAATGAATCGGCAACAGGTGTTCCGCGTGTTTTGATGAACGATAGAAAGCTTTCGGCGGTTTCCATTATCTCATGGATTTGAAAACCTTTCCGGTGTTTGGCCAGGATCGCCGATGCTGTAATGGCCATGGGTGTCACCAGGGTGACTTTGTTGATGCTCCTGATGATGTGAAAGGCCAGATGTTTATGCCTTTTGTCTTCCAGGTGCCGCTTTTCGGTAAGGTATTGCTTGATGGAAATGGGCTGACCAAAGCGAATGTAGACTTTACCATATTTCTTTTTCAGGAATCGTCTGATACCGACAACCTGTTTTAGATTTTCCGCTTCCTTTTTGCCGCCGCCCAATTCTTTCAGGTAGGCCTGTTCCTCCAAAATGCGATCATAAACAATAGATGTCGGGACAAAGATGAGGTCCTCGCAATAGTGCTCCCGGTAGGCATCGATCAGGATGGAGAGAAACCCGATTTTCGGAAGGATCAGTTTCCCGCTTCGGCTTCTGCCACCTTCGATAAAGAACTCCAGCGGGGTATTCTCCTGAAGGAGCGCCTTAATATAACGTGAGAAAACCGTTGAATAGAGTTTGGCGCCCTTGAAAGTCCTTCGAATGAAGAACGCGCCCGTTTTTCTGAAGTAACTACCCAGCGGCCAGAAGGCGAGGTTTTTGCCCGCGGCGGTTCTGGGGATGTGCAGGTGGTTTTCGTAGAGAATATAATTGAGAATCAGATAGTCAATATGACTCTTGTGTGAAGGGACATAGATCACGGGTCCTTTTCGGGTCCATTCCCTGAGATTGGCCAGATCTTCCGGGTTCAAATCGATGCCTTGGAACATCTTTTTCCAAACCCAGCGCAATACGATAAAGGAGAATTGTAAAACCGTAATGTTGTAATCCGCGGCGATTTCATTGAAATAGGCGGCCGCCTTTTTCTTGCTCTGTTTCAGGCCGGTTTTCTTTTCAGAGGCATTTTTCTTGATGGCTTCGATGACGTTACGGTCGCTCAAAACAGTTTCTCTGAATTGCTGTCTGGATTTTAAGACCGGTCCCAGAATAACCCGTTTTTGTTGATCAATGCTTTCAAGGAGCGTTTTTCTGACTTCCTCCGCCAGTTCTTCCGGTGGGAGATCCGCAGGTTTGTTTGCCAGGTATTCTTTCAGGTTAATGGGATCCCCAAAATCGATAAATGCGCGACGGTTGTGCCTGAAAAAAAGGACGATTTTTCTGGGAAAACCGATCCTGTCCTTAAATCCGAAGAAAATGTCAAGGAGGTTGTGACGGCTTTTTTCAGGGGTCATTTTGTAAAGAATCAACTGAGGAACCATAAAGATGGGTCGATCCATCTTTTTCTGGGTTTCCAGCAAAAAAGCTAAGGGATCCTTTTCAGCATAAATGAAATGCCGGGTGAATCCAACGGGATCCACCAGACAGACCAGCGCAGAGGTTCCTTCAGAAATGGCTTTTTCATAAAAGCCCGTCTTGAAAGGACTCGGAAAACGGCCTTCATTGAAAAGACCGAACAGGTAAAATTTGAAGACCTTGAAAAGCTGGGCCAGGGGAAGGACAAGGGACATGTTAAGGTTGAAGGCGATTTTAGGGTAGGGCAGGCGGCTGGTTAAATAACGATAGTGGTAAAGCAGATAATCCAGACGCCCCCGGTATTTCACGGCGTAAACAACCGTTCCTTCCCGGTGCATTGCTTTTAATTTCAGGGCCATGCTCTCGTTATAGCGGACCCGTTTGAACAATTTGAAAAGGATCCAGTTCAGGAAAAATCGCGGTTTGTAATCAACCACAAAGGGGAAATAAGGTTTTTTATTCTTCATTGGGTACCTTTAAGTTTTTTATGTACGGTTTCAATGTTTCCCGGACGGATGCCCTGAGAAAAATATCGATGTGAATTCTACAATCCATGAAAGATTCTGGCAAGGAACAAATTGTTTGGGAATGGCCCGCGAGGGTTCATATCCTTTTTCCGATGGGTGACTCAACGAATTTTGGTTATCCCACACGGTTGTTGACAAAAACAATTGTATGGTTAAAAATACAGGTAATGATGCTATTGAGTTAAGCTGAAAATTCCTGGGGGAAATTATGTATACGCCGATGGTCATATCCGGTTTAACCGTTGATCCCATCACCAACAGTCCGATTGTCATTCTAAAAGAGATTGATGGGAATGGTACCCTTCCCATATGGATCGGTTTATTGGAGGCCACTGCAATTGCCAGTGAACTGGAAGGCATAAAGTTTTCCAGACCCATGACCCATGATCTGCTGAAAAACATGATGGATATGGTTCATATCAGTGTTACTAAAATTGAGGTCTGTGACCTCAAGGACAATACGTACTACGCACGCATTAATTTTGATTTCAACGGCGAAAAAATGTCCATTGACGCCAGACCCAGTGATGCTATCGCCCTTTCGCTCAGGTTGGATACGCCTATTTTTGTTTCAGAAGACGTCATCAGCCGGTCAACCCGGATCGATTTGAAACCCGAGGCCCAGGACAAAACCGAAAAAGGGAAAAAGTGGCAGGAGATCCTGGAAAATCTGGAGCCCGACGACTTCGGAAAATACAAGATGTAAGGAAATAATGAACGTCAAACCACCAACGTCCAACATCGAATGAAAAAAATGATGAACTAAGCGTATTATGTTCTTTCTCCTTCCCACGCTCCGAATTCCTCGTTGGGAATACATGCCAACTTCAAATACCGTTCCGTATCTCGATCCATGGCCCTGATCACCAAAAGAAAGCTGTTGTATCTTCTGGGTGCGGGTGTTGTGGCATTCTGGGTCGTGATGGTGGCGTTGCTGATTCGCAAAACGCATTTCCATGAAGGTGATCCGGCTGCGGAAACTCTCATTCAGGCGGAACTCAAATCCCCTGAACGTTTTCAGCATGATTGGATGGAGATCTTTCTCAAAGGGAAAAAGGTGGGTTTTTCCGAGACCCGCCTCAGCCCTCTCGGCGAGGATCACCTCATTGAGGAAAAAATGGTATTGGCGTTGAAACTGATGGGGCAGCCGAGCGTCATGCGTATGGCCACCCGGGCCGTTGTGGACAAAGGGTTCTCGCTGAAGCAGTTTCAGTTGGTAATCGATTCAGGTGTGGTTCGTTTCAGCGTTTCGGGAAAAGTGGAAGCAAACCGTATGCATGTTGAAATGGGTGAAGGCGACCGGAAGCGGGAACATTTTATCCCTCTCACCGGCCCCCTGACCATCGGTGCTGCTTTCCCAGGCTTTTTCAAAGGACGAACTCTCGATGTTGGAGATGAATTTCGATTCACCCTCTTTGATCCGTCCATCCTTTCCCATAAGGAAATGCTCGTTAAGGTCACCGATAAGACGGTTATCTCCGTAAACGGCAAAGAATATGCCGCTTTCCGTCTGGAGACAAAGGTTTGGGGTCAGACGTTGATTTTTTGGCTCGATGAAAAAGGATCTTTGTTGAAAGAAGAAGGTTTTTTGGGTTTGACCCTTGTCCGTTCCGATAAAGCGCATGCGCCCTTTGATGTGGATGGTTCGATGGGAGCGGATCTTTACGATGCTGCATCCATACCGATAACGCAGACCCTTGCCCGTGCACGTGAAATCACCTATCTTAAATTGAAGGTGACGGGACTTGAAGGGACCGGTTTTAAGCTTACCGTGCTTAATGAAGGGCGGCAGAAACTGCGAGAAGGTATTCTGGAGATTTTTCAAGAAAAGGCAAATGTTTCTTCAGCGTTATCAAAAACGGAAACGGCGAGTGACCTGAAGCCTTTTCTTTCATCCGGAATCAATATCCAGAGTGATGACAAAGGCCTCATTGAAAAAGCGCGGGAAATTGTGGGGAGCCATAAAGATTCGCGGGTTATGGCCGGAAAGTTGATGGGTTGGGTATATGAAAATGTCGAAAAGCGGCCCGTCGTCAGTGTCCCGGACGCTCTGGCGGTTCTGGAAACAAAGGTTGGCGACTGCAACGAACATGCGGTATTGCTGACGGCGCTCCTTCGGGCTGTGGGGATTCCCGCACGGGAGTGTGTGGGGATTGTTTACACGGACCATCGATTCTTCTATCATGCATGGACCGAAGCGTATTTCGGCCGATGGCTCTCCATGGATGCCACGCTCAACCAAATGCCCACCGATGCGACCCATATCAAGCTGGTCCACGGGGGATTGGATCAGCAGGCTGAACTGATGGCCCTGATGGGCAACCTGCAATTGGACATTCTGGACTATACTTATGATTCGACTGATCAATCTTTCTAAAAGCTATAAATCACTTCGAGCCGTTGATGGCATTAATCTGGAGATCAAACAAGGGGCCCGCTTCGGGTTTTTGGGGCCTAATGGCGCGGGGAAGACAACGACCATCAAAATGATGGCGGGCGTTTTGATGCCCACGGCCGGCCGGATCATCATTAACGGACATGATCTGACAAAAGATCCTGTCGCCGCCAAACGGTGTGTGGGGTTCATACCCGATCGACCGTTTCTCTACGAAAAGCTCACGGGCTTAGAATTTCTTCATTTCGTTGCAGGGCTTTACGGCCTCACCCATAACGGTGAATTGAACCACCGTATCAATGAATTACTGGATCTTTTCGGCCTGGGCCGGTGGGGGGAAGAATTGATTGAAGGTTATTCTCACGGAATGAAACAACGCCTGGTCATGTGCGGCGCCTTGGTGCACCGGCCCAAGGTGCTCATTGTGGATGAGCCCATGGTGGGGTTGGACCCCAGGGGGGCCAGGCTGGTGAAGAATATTTTTAAAGATCAGGTGAAGAAGGGTGTGACCCTGTTCATGTCAACCCATTCCCTGGATGTAGCCCAGGAGATCTGCGATGGAATCGCCATCATTCAGGGCGGCCGCATCATTGCCCAGGGGACCGGCCAAAGCCTTCAGCGCCAGGCTGGCGTGGACGGCAATCTGGAAGAGGTTTTTCTGCGGTTGACGGAGGAGAAAGAAGATGGGAACGTATGGAAGATGTTGACTTGACATCATCTCTCATTGATGCGCATAATATGCGTATCAATGCTATCTCGCTTCAAAGTATCCAGGGGGTGTTTATGCGAAAAGTCAGGGTTAACATTACCATAGACGAAGATTTGAGCAAATTTCTTAAAGGGTTTTCTCTTTCCCAGCGGCTATCCATGTCGGAACTGATCAACCAGTGGGTGCTGGGTTTGAAACGGGCTCAGGAAAACCAGGGGATGCAAATGGTATTATCTTCTCCTGAATTCTACCAGTCTCTCTTAAATACGCTGAAAAAGACACGAACCGGCGAAATGAAATGGCATAGCCGGGAAGAAGTTTTTAATGGATGAGACCTACTCAGACGATTTCATCAAATCTCTCGGGAAATTTTTATCCATTAAAAAGAGAATTCGCAACAAAATCGATCAACTCGTACAAAACCCGCTTATGGGAGAGCCATTGAGATATGATCTTCGTGGCCTGAACAGTGTGCCTGTTGCAAATCACTTTATCATTATTTACGTTTATTGCCGTATGTGCCGCAAGAAAGGAGACGACCGGATTCTCCGCTGTCATGACTGTGATGTTATCGCCGATGAAACAATGCGGTTTTTCGATGTGGGTCCCCACGATGCGGTTTACAGGAAATTGACAAATTGAAAGCGCGCCTCGTTCCCAGGCAGAGCCCGGGTACGAGGGAAGCCTCATGGATTCGATTGTTTTGACTGAGTGATTTGCATGAATCATCTGATCCTTCTGTTACGCCCCGGCTTCCTGGGTTTCAGGAACCGGCTGAGTCGGACCCATGGGTCGGGACTCAAAAAGCCGGGCTTTATGGGGGCGCTGGGCTTTGTCTTCGGCCTGGTCCTGTTTGTGCTTTCTTCCCGGGTGCTGGTCTATTTTCAATCGGTCGAGATGATCGGCGATCTTCTGGCAAAAGAGCTCTTGAGCATGGTCTTCCTGACGTTTTTTTCGCTGCTCATCTTCAGCAACATCATCACCGCCCTTTCCACCCTGTACCTGTCCAAAGACCTTGAATTCTGTCATTCGGTGCCGGTGTCCGTAGAGGTGCTTTTTGCGGCGCGGGCCTACAGCACTTTTTTAAACAGTTCCTGGATGGCACTGATTTTTGCCGTACCCATTCTGGGGGCCTATGGTTATGTTTATGCGCCCGGTGTGGGATTCTACCTGAATCTCCTGCACCTGATGGTGGCTTTGGGTCTCATTGCTTCCGGCCTGGGGATTCTCCTGACCATGATTCTGGTTCGTGTTTTTCCTGCCCAGAGAACACGGGACGTGATTTTGTTACTGTCCATATTTATGGTAGTGGGGCTGTATCTTTTGTTTCGGTTCCTGAGGCCGGAAAGGCTGGTGGATCCGGAGACCGCCCTGTCGGTCATGCACTATGTATCGGCACTCAAAGCACCGGATTCACCCTATCTACCCACCCATTGGATCACGGAGATCCTGTGGGGGCGTTTAGAGGGAAGCGAAAAGGGGGGAGAGGGTTTTTATCTGCTCCTTATCTGGTCCACCGCGCTGTCCCTGGTCGTCTTAAATATCTGGACGGCATCATTTATCTATTTCGATGGGTTTTCCAAGGCCCAGGAGGCCAAAAAGAGGCTCATGGGCGGAAAACGGCTCCTTGATTTGTTGATCCGGGTCGTCACAAAACCGTTTAAGCCGGATTTGTCCGTGATGATGGCCAAGGATATCCGGATTTTTTTCAGGGATAATACCCAATGGTCTCAGTTGTTGCTCCTCTTCGCCCTTGTGGTGGTATATGTTTATAATTTTAAAGTGCTTCCCCTGGAGAAAAGTCCGTTACCTCTGGACTTTCTTCAAAATGGACTGGCTTTTCTGAATATGGGGCTGGCGGGTTTTGTCCTGGCGGCGGTGGGGGTGCGGTTTGTCTTTACGGCTGTGAGTGCCGAGGGCGAAGCGTTCTGGATTCTGCGTTCCTCTCCCATGAGGCTCAGGCGTTACCTGTGGGGAAAACACATTTTCTTCCTGGTTCCCATGCTTTTTCTGGGGCTCGTGTTGATCGTGGTAACCAACAATTTTCTTGAGGCCACCCGGTTCATGATGCTGCTCTCATGCGGCACCATGATTCTGATGGTATTCGGTATTGTGTCTCTCGGTATCGGTTTTGGGGCCATGTATCCCAGATTTGACCATGAAAATATCGGACAGGTGGCAACCGGATTCGGAGGCCTTTTGTATATGATGGTAAGTGCCCTCTTTATCGGTGCTGTTGTGGTTCTGGAAGCCGGCCCCGTGTACCTCCTGTTTATGTCTGAAATGAAAGGGAGACCCATATCCATCCTGGAACAAGTCTATATGATATTGTCTTTTTCAGGCGTGCTGGTTTTGACCGTTACGGCCATGCTGAAACCCATGGGGATGGGTCATAAAGCGCTGGCAGCGTCTAAGATACGGAAATAAATAATGGACAAACATCACTTTGAATATACCGGCAATGTCCACATCCATTCCCGCTATTCGGATGGTTCGGGAGATGTTTCCCGGATTGCTCGAGACGCCAAAGCGGTAGGACTGGATTTTATTATTTTAAATGATCACGATTATATGGCCAAAATACTTCATCTTGAAGATGAAGGGATTTATGATGGTGTGCTGGCCCTGATGGGTCTTGAGTTGGGAGCTAGGTTTCATCATTACCTGGCCTTTGGTTTGCGGGAGATGGTGTGTGGAAAAGGGTTGGAGCCCCAGTCGGTTATTGACGTTGTGAACCGGAAAGGTGGTTTCGGTTTCCTGGCCCATCCCTTTGAAAAGGGGATGCGTTTTAGGGAAAACAGCATCGCCTACACTTGGAATGATCTATCGGTGACCGGTTACACCGGGATCTGTATCTGGAATTTTTCATCCAGGTGGAAAGAACGGGTAAAGACGCCCTTGCATGGCCTGTTTTTTCTGCTGTTCAAAGCCTGGGCACTGAAAGGCCCCAGCCGGAAAACCCTGTTGTTCTGGGACAAAGCATGCACAAGGCGTCGGACCGTGGCCATCGGGGGATCCGATGCCCACGGCGCGTTGTTTCGCTGGGGGCCGTTTTGCTTTACGCCTCTGTCCTATCGTCACGGGCTTTCGTCCGTCAATATCCATGTGTTACTGGATCATCCTCTGGTGGAGGCTCCCATTGAAGCGGGAAAACAGGTGTACGAGGCCATGAAAGAGGGTCGGCTCCATCTTGCCCATGACCGGTTGGCGTCCTCAAAGGGTTTCCGGTTTCGTTATGTCTTTCAAGAGGGACCGACCTTGGAAATGGGGGAAGAGAGGCCCTTTCGGCCGGGCACTCTTTTTGTGGAGACACCGCAAAAAGGGGAAGTTCGCTTGTTAAAAAATGGTATTTTGGTGGCCCGGCAGGCCGGTCGGAGTTTTTCTCTGGCTGTTAACCAACCCGGTGTCTATCGCGTTGAAGTCTATCTCCGAGCGCCATTTTTTGGCCTTCGTCCCTGGATTTTTTCCAACCCCATTTATCTGCGGTAAAAGCTCATTCCTTCAACACCGCCTTCGCAATATCCAGATTGTACGCCTGGTTGGGGTTGAAATCATTCTTCTGTTCATACATGGCGGTGGCCTGCTGTATGGCCTCATGGGGTATCCAGTTATGTTCCTCCCACAGCTTGGGTTCATCGGCATTCCAGAGCCTGAAATGGATCATGCCGTCTGTTTCCTGTACGTACATGCGGACTCTTTTATTTTGTGGGAAGGGATAATAGTATTTCCCGCGTTCATCCTTCATTTGTTTACTCCTTATTTATGATGTCGTTTCGGGATTTTTCCTTGGATTTCACCCAAATGTCAAGTGGGATCTACTTTCGGTTCGCGTGAAAACGATTTTTAAGCTTTTGAATGGATTTTTCAAAAATTTCAAGAATGTCTGACATTTTCATGATCCTTAAGGCACCATAAAGCAGACACAAAAACAGTACACCCATCCCGAAACACGTCAAAAGTGCGCTTAAAAAGGTGTTGTCACCCACGCTTGAGAAAACGGCTTGTCTGATGGCTTCAAGGGCTGATCCCAGGAAAATGCTCAACAGCATCATCTTGAAAACCGCCCCATAGACGTGACGGCTGTCCTTGTTTTCTGTTCGCCGGTTCCAGCAGATGTAAAGCAGGGCCACCTGCATAAATGCGGAAATTGAGACCCCCAGAGCTACGCCGGATGCACCCAAATGTTGCATGCCCAAAAGGAAAACCGGGACGCTCAGCAGCACCGCCATTGTCCCCACAAGTGCCGGGAACAGGGTGTTTTGCAAAGCATAATACCCCCGCACCACAACGGTCTGGGCTGAGAAGGCGAAGGCGCCCAGTAGTAGAAAAGGCAGAAGATGGGCGGTTAATTGGGTGGCCGCGGCATCGAAGCGGCCCCGTTGGAAGAGAAGGAAAACCATTTCATGGCGAATGACCATGAGGAAAACGGAAAACGGGATGACAATGGAGAGGGCCCGCATCGTTCTGTCGAGCAATCGGTTCATTTCGAGCATACGTCCTTCCGTGGCAAGACGACTCATGAAGGGGTAGGATGCCGTGCCGATGGCCTGGCCGAACAGGCCCACGAGAATGAACGTGATCCTGAGCCCATAATTGAGGGCCGCGATAGCGCCCCGGGGCATGTAAGAACCGAAGAAGCGGAAAAAAAACTCCGTTGAAAAGGTCATGGTGAGGCCCAGGATCAGGGGAAGGGTCAGAAGGACGTAGTGTTTTAAATCCGGATGGGTCCATTCAAAACAGAATTTAAATCGCATACCGATATGTTTGGCTCCCCACCACTGCACTGCGAAATTCCCTGCCAGAGCACCGATCAAGACGCCCCAGGCAAACCCTTCAATGCCGATCCAGGGCGCCAGAACAATGCCGCCCGTGATGATACCCACATTATAGAGGAGGGGGGCCAGCGCCGGAATGAGGAAATGTTCCTTTGAAAACTGAACGGCCATGAAAAGGCCACCGATAAAGAAAAAAAACTGAGCCGGCAGGACGATGCGGGTCATTCGGATGGTGAGTGCCTTGATGGCCGGATCGTCAATGCCGGGTGCGAAAAGCGTTACCAGGTGATCCGCATTAAACCAGGCCACAACAATGAAAAGGAGCAATAGACTTCCAAATGAGGAAAGGATGAGGGAGAAAATCCGCCATCCTTCCGCTTCCCTTTGCTTGACCAGATACTTGTTGAAGATGGGGATAAATGTAATGGAGAGAAAGCCCGTGGCCGCCACATGATTCAGGATTTCCGGCAGTACGAAGGCCATTTGGTAGGCGTCTACGTCCCCCCCGGTTCCACCCACATAGGCGATGACCACTTCACGAAGCAGGCCGATGACCCGGCTCAAAAGGACCGAGGCCATCATGATGAGGGATGCGATTCCGACTTTTTTATAAAGGGAACTCGGTTGCCCGGCGTTTTTTCCCGCTATGGTTTCCTCTGTTGCGGTCATGTGAATGCCCGGGTTTCCGGGAAGGGTCAACGGACGACCCTCAAGCCGTGGGATGATTGCAGTTTTTCCCAGAGTTTTCTGATGATCAGGGAGATCGCTTCCTCTTCTTCGATGGATCCTTTCCCCAGTGTGAAGCCGCAGGATGAGATAAGCGCATCATTGTCTTCCCACAGACCGAAATGATCCGCGATGTAACGGCCCAGCGTGTGGTCCAGGGGCTTGAGATCCCGATTGTCCATTCGAGCGATTTTGCTCTTATCTTTCAATGTCAGTTGCGTAAAGAGGCGCTCAACCGCTTCATCCACATTTTTGGGAAAAGGATAACGCCGTTCAACGGATGGGTCCATATGGGTACTGATCATGGATAATTGAAAGGCAGCCTCCAGAATGTCAAAAGTGGCGCGGTATATGCGCTTGTCCTGGCTTTGTCGGGGACCTGCCACGTTCAAAACTCCGATGCGTTGTTCCTTTATCCATGCATGAATACCCTGGGCGGCGCTGAAACTATTGGTTTGCAGCAGGTCCATATGAAGTAGGGGCCGTCCATGCTTCAGGGCCATTTTGCGTGTTAACAAGGATCCACCGGTCAGTTTGCCGTGGGAGAATATGAGGGTTGCATCCGAATCGACCACATTTTGTTCCGTTCGACGGGCATAGTCGGTGGTGTTCATTTCCTTTAGCCGGTACTTTTCGGGCAGTCTCCCGTCCTCCGCAAGGCGCCCCTTTGGTATCCATCCCCCGTGAGAAATGTTCCATTCCAACGCGAAATCAAGGGCTGCCCGATCAGCGCCGGTCTGCCCGCCTGAAACGATTTTTCTAACCATCATGAACTCCGGTTGTGTATGCCCGTTGGAATCAACAATTATCAATGTTGATCAAGATTGTAAAGACCGGAATTCTAAGAGGGTCTTTCGGGCATCCCCGGATTCAAAATTTATTTGGGGATTGGTATTGGGGCCAGGCCCGAGTGAAGGCGAAAAAGAAAACTCTAATGGCAACAGTGATAAAATCAAATTCGGGTTTTTGGACTATCTTGAGGGCACGGCAATCTTGCGCTTTTCTTCCTCAGGATGTTGGCGGAAAAATATGGCTGTGTGACCGATCATGCCTACCATTTCGCAGGCATGGGTTTTTTCGATGATTCCGGCGATCTCTGTTTTGTCTTCTTTATCTTTGAAATCGATATATTTCACCTTGATCAATTCGTGGGCCGTCAGTGCGTCATTGATGGAACGATTTAACGTCTCCGTGATCCCTTTCTGGCCGATAAAGACAACCGGTTTTGTTTTGTGGGCAAGACCCCTCAGGTATTTCCTTTGAAAACCTTCTAATTTATTCTTTTTATTTTTCATCTTCCGTCTCGTAAAAGTTCAGCAATAAACGTGAAACAAAAACCCAGAAAAGGAAAGGGCGTGTGCTTGATATGCAATAAAAACATGACGTTTGGGTCCCGGATTTGGGTCCCAACATATTGCATGCGAAATAATTATTTCTTTTGAGACTAGCGTATTTAGATTTCGATATCAATAAAGTTTTTTCAAAGGAAACAAAGAAAATTCCGTCTTCCTTTTTTGTGATCCGCGCCGGATATTCGATTTTCATTTCAGTTTGACTTCTGAATTTCATTCTCCCCAATACAAGGCGTTTTTGAATTTGAAATAGATACAGTCCGATTCACGTATATAACGGAAGAGATTTGCATCCCAGTTTCAAATGAATTAGAATTAAAAAAAATTCCGGGACAAAACCACTACGGTCAGTATCAGATATCGGCGTTTTAAAAAAAAGGAAATTCTCCGAATGGAAACACCAGACTACGATCACGTTCTTGAAATCAGAAACCTGAAAACCAGCGATTATGTTGATGTTCAAACCATCATGGACCAAGCCTACAAGGGCATGGGCGGAGCCTGGTCGCCGGATGAGTTCAAAATCCTTTTAGCCCTGTTTCCCGAAGGTCAGATTTGTATTGAAGACAAAGGACGGGTGGTGGCCTGTGCCCTAGCTTTGATCATCGATTATATCAGTTTGGAACATGATCATTCCTACGAAGATATTGTGTCGGACGGCAGTTTTGAGGGGCATGATCCGGAAGGTGATTATCTCTATGGCATTGACCTGTTTGTGGATCTAAATTATCGTGACATGCGTTTGGGCCGCCGCCTTTATGACGCCCGAAAAAGTCTGTGCGAAGAATTGAACCTTAAAGGCATGATCGTTGGGGGTCGCATTCCCAATTACCGCCGTTATGCCCGGGAACTGACCCCCATGGAATACATCCGGAAAGTTCAGAAAAGGGAAATTATCGATCCTGTCCTGACTTTTCAACTGGCCAATGATTTTCATCCAAAACGAGCGATTCGCAACTATATTCCTAAAGACAGTAAATCTGGAAGCTATGCCGTATGGCTGGAATGGAATAATATCTTTTACCAGGCGAAGAAAAAAATTATCTGGGGCCGAAAATCTAATGTGCGCTTAGGAGCGGTTCAATGGCAGATGCGTATTTTTCAGTCCTTTGATGAGATGCTGCAGCAAGTGGAATTTTTCGTGGATACGGTGGCGGGGTACAAAGCAGACCTGGTGTTGTTTCCAGAGTTGTTCAACGCCCCTCTCTTGTCCCAATTCGATCAACAGGACCCGCCTAAAGCGATGCGGTCTCTGGCGGAATACACGGATCAGTTGAGAGATGAAATACTACAGATGGCGGTCAAATACAACATCAACATCGTAGCCGGCAGTTTGCCTCATCGTGAGAACGATCAGCTCTATAATGTCTCGATTTTATGCCGTCGGGACGGGACCTGGGATATGCAGTATAAATTGCACATTACACCGGACGAAAGAGAATATTGGGGGCTCCAAGGCGGTCAGGACCTTAAGATCTTTGACACGGATATCGGTAAAATCGGCATCCTGATCTGCTATGATGTCGAATTTCCGGAGCTTGCCCGCCTGTTAGCGGAAAAGGGTATGAAAATCCTGCTAGTGCCTTTTTGGACGGATACCAAGAACGGGTATCTGCGGATCCGGCGATGTGCCCAGGCCCGGGCCATTGAAAATGAATGCTATGTAGCCATCACCGGCAGCGTGGGGAACCTGCCCAAGGTGGAGAACATGGATATTCAATATTCCCAGTCCGCCATCTTTACCCCATCGGACTTTGCCTTTCCCCATGACGCGGTAGCAGCCGAAACCACCCCCAACACGGAAATGACCCTCATCGCGGATGTTGACCTGGACTTGTTAAGAGAACTGCGGAAACACGGCACCGTCCGCAACCTGGAAAGCCGTCGCAAAGATCTATATCAAATCAACTGGTTGGGGTGAAATCGACTACCTAGAGGATGGACGCTATTTCCCGAAATGATTTTTTAGCAAAGTATAGGGCGTGCTTCATTTTTCAGGCATAAAACTAAGGGGTCACGTTAATAGCGTGACCCCTTGTTTTTGTGGCTCATCGCGGATTAACGTGAAAATTACCCCGGAGGGGTAAAGTCGTATAGCCGGTGGTTTTAACCACCGGAATAAGGATCAAAATTTTCAAGTCCTGAAAGGACGGCGTATGCTTCGACGTCGTCTCTTCAGGACTGATTCATAAATTTTTCCTACCGGTGGTTGAAACCACCGGCTATATGCCCACATCCCTTCGGGATATAAACCAAACATGAGAAATTCACGCTAATCCGCGATGAGCCACTTTAAACTTCGCGTGTGGGCACAATTTGGCGATTTTCACGTTAATCCGCGATGAGCCTGAATTAAAAGGAGATCGGATCAACGAACATCACCTGACCCTTGAGGAGAAATATAAAGCCAGGGATACAATATTATAACATATATATTGCACAATAATATTTTAAGTGTTACTGTGCGGAAAATACGTTATTAGGACAGGCCACATGGAACAAACGGAGACCAAACTCAAGCGTTATCTCAAAGAAACGTTGGGGATAGACGTGCAACCGAAGAAATTGCGAGGCGAGGAACACCTGCCCTTTTATCTCCGGAATTTATATGCATTTATCGAGTTGAGCATCTTGAACTCGTCCTGCTTGGCAATGATCGTTAAAGATGAAACGGAACAGCCCCCCGCAACCGTACGGAAACACATTTCTCAGGTACAACCAAAGTGGCATCATGATGTCATATATGTTCGCTCAAAAATAACCTCCTACAATCGCAAACGGTTGATTGAACAAAAAGTGCCTTTTATTGTTCCGGGAAACCAGATGTACCTGCCGTTCCTTGGCACTGACCTGCGAGAGCATTTTAAAGGCATTCGGGATGTGGGTTCCACAATAAGCCCCGCAACACAAACGGTTGTGCTGTACGCCCTGCTTCACCATAATGAACTCTGTTTCACCCCGAAACATCTGGCGCAATGTCTGGATTACTCAGCCATGACCATGACACGTGCCCTGGACGAACTGGAAGAGGCCCAACTGGGACAAATCACTATGGAAGGTCGTAAAAGGGTTCTGCGTTTTGATCAAGACAGAGAAACCTTATGGAAAAGCGCCCTTAAAATATTGCGCGACCCTGTTCAGAAGAGGCTGTGGGTAAGGGGTTCTTTAAATGCGTTATTGGGCATGAAAGCCGGTCTGTCTGCTGTCGCGTGCTATTCCCGATTGGCCGAGCCAGCAAACCCTGTGGTTGCCGTAGCGGGAAAAAACTGGAAAAAGTCTACAATTAAGAAAGATCTTCAGATACTGGCTGTGCCCGAACCGGATGCTTACGAGGTGGAAATCTGGTCTTATAACCCGAAGCTGTTTGCAGAAAACGGCGTGGTGGACCGATTTTCCCTCTATTTAAGTGTGCAGGACAGTGAAGATGAACGGGTGGCATTGGCATTGGAGGAAATGATGGAGCAGATTTCATGGTAAAGGGGCTCGACCCGTTCAAGGCCCATTTCGAGGGTTTTGCTGATCGTTACGTTTTGATCGGAGGTGCTGCTTGTTATCTGGGTATGACCCAAGCGGGACTCGACTTCAGGGTTACCAAAGATCTGGATATTGTTCTCTGCATGGAGGCCTTGGACACCCGGTTCGTGGGCGTGTTCTGGGATTTCATCAAGAAAGGCGGATATCAGAATCTTCAGAAGAGTACCGGAAAAAAACTATTTTACCGGTTTTATGAGCCTGCCAATGAAAATTTTCCCTGGATGCTGGAGTTATTTTCCCGTATTCCGGATGCATTGCAGCTTCATGAGGATGCCCATTTAACGCCCATTCCGGTCGAAGATGAAGCATCAAGTCTTTCGGCCATCCTGTTGGATGAGGTTTATTACCGTTTTATACAAAGTTGCAAAGATGTGAGCGGCGGCATTACGGTGGTCCCTCCGGAAGGTTTGATACCCCTTAAAGCAAAAGCCTGGCTGGCATTAGATCGCGCCTTCCATGAGGGTGAAACAATCAATCAAAAAGACGTCAAGAAGCACAAAAACGATGTATTTCGGCTTTTTCAGATCATTGCACCGGATAACCGTATGGCCCTGCCAAGATCAATAGCCCATGACTTGAACCAATTTTTGGTTTCCGTTAAAAACGATCCCCCTCAAGACCTCAAACCATTCGGTCTGGGTAACATCCAGGTTCAAGAGGTTATTGACACCATTCGGGCCATTTATGAATTGAGCCCCTGAAAATCAAAAAGAGTATCGTTGGGGAGTTTTAAAGCTCATGATTATCATTGAAAAGCTCATTTCAGCCCTCCGAAATGCCGCCATATTCAACCCTGATGTTCAGATGGCCCCTGCATGCATCCTTTGGCCGGACCGAGACCACCAGTGGGAAGCGGTTATTCTACGGCTTCAGGCCGAGTCGTCGGAGCTGTTTGTCTTGGGGGATTATGCCCCGAAAAGAGAACCGGCCCAACCATCTGGCTACGCTGTATCCTTTCAGCGTATTGCGGAACGTACTTCAGATTATAAGTCACCTTGATGGCGTTTGAGGGGAAATCGTAGAGGATTTAAACTTTATGATTGGTAGGCGTATGCTGAAAACGTTTTTCCTGAAGACCAACAAGCGTTTAATCAAGCATTGGAGGAGACCGAAGAAAAGGAAAGGGCGCATACTTTTTTAAAAATACGCGCCCCTGCCAATATGGTGGCGTCCCCAAGGGGATTCGAACCCCTGTCGCAGGCGTGAAAGGCCTGTGTCCTGGACCTGACTAGACGATGGGGACGTTATTCAGTAAATATCAATAACGTTTGAATGGTCACCGCCGAGGCGTTCGCCTCAGATTAAGTCCGTTATATGTCTCTGTGCTGGTGGGCCGTGCGAGGATCGAACTCGCGACCAACGGATTAAAAGTCCGCTGCTCTACCAATCTGAGCTAACGGCCCGACCAGAATTCGTTTTAATAGCATTTGGATTTCTTGATGTCAAATATTTTTTTGGAAAAATCTCGCTGCTATTTTCGAAATATGTTTCAGAATCAGGTTGATCTCCTCTCGGTTGAGTGGGTAGGGGTAATTCCATTGCTGAACGTCCGGCAGGCAGTTGCCGAAGGGTCGGTTGCAGGTGACTTCCCCGTTGTCATCCAGACAACCGGTGGTCATGAAAGGGATGCCTGAATGGATCACCGTCTCCATACGTTCCGGGGATACGCCGAAGTCCACAATACGCCCTTTTTCGTTGAAAGCCATTTGACCCGGGCTTGAAATTTCGTTTTCAATGAGATATCGGGCCAGTTGAATTCGGAGATAGGTGGGCCAGGGCGGCTGGGGCATGTTTCCCAGGCTGGAGTCTTCCTCGGCAAAGAAGGAAAAAAGATGGTTGTCCACCCCCATCTGCCACAGCCGATCCATGAGAATGACCATTTCCCTTTCACTTTCTCCCATTCCGACCATGAGGTGGGCGCCCACATTGTTTGGGCCGAATACCCGAAGACCGTCTTCCATGAACTGCCAGTATGTTTCCCATCGATGGGGTCCCGATACCCCTTTGCCGCGATATTTGTCAAACAGTTCAGGGGTTGCCAGATCAAGGGCCACGCCGATCTTATCGGCGCCGCACCGTTTTGCCTGGTGAAGGAAATCCGGATCCAAAATGGTGGGACTGGTGAGGATGGAGACCGGTAGTTTTGTAGCCCGGGTCAGTTGTTCGGTCATGGCGAGTGTATGGGCTTCGCACTTGCCGTTGGTGATCATGGAAATGCACGTTCTTTTAACATAACCGGGTGCCCGGTTGATGGCGTCGATAATCTCCGCCATGGAGAAGAGCGGCCATTCCACGTGAATGAAACTTTTTTCTTGGTACGTTCCGGGACGCTTTTTGGCAAGTCCGCAATAGGCGCAATTGGCCGAGCACCCTTCGGGATAGTGAACCAGCAGGTTGACACATCGATTGACGGCGCCACGGTACATTCTGTTGTGCATCAATCCCAGGGAAATGGCCGTGGCGTGACTCATCTTGGCGTAATCCGGGCTCTGTTTTTTTTCAGTCATTACAACCTTACCTGATTCTCCTTGGCCAGCAGGACAGCTTGTGTGAGGGTGGGTACGTCAATGCCGTAAATCATGTTATCATGCCACACGGCGGCAATATTTTCTTCAATGCGTTCCCGGCGAGCGGATGTCCATTTAAGGGCATTTTCGATTTTGTGAATATCGGCACTGGTGGAAAAAAAATCCCCCGTGATCAGGATGCTTTCAATGGATGCGCCTGAAAGGGAAAGGTATATCTCCAGGAGTCCGCCCCGTGTTTTCAACTGGCCCACCCCCATTCGGGTCCTTGGATGTTTGTGGGAAAAGATCCAGTTTTCCTGGGTGTATCGTTCATGGATGAAATTCTGAATGGTTTTCTGTTCCCACGGGTCAGGGCTGTCTTCCCTGAACGTAACCTGAAATTCTTCCTCAAACGCCCCCTGAATCGCTTCCATGGTTTCTTTCACTGAAACTTCGCGGCCTGTTTCATGGCGCACCGTGGTCATACGCTGGCTGAAACAGTTGTAACCTTTGTCCTGAAATTTGATCACCGGTGTGTTCATGATGTCGGTCATCAGTTCCACATCGAAGTTCACCAGGAGACTGGTATGAAACAAAAGTGTGTTCTTCTCCTCGGCAGCGGCGGATAGTCCCGCTATTTTCTTTCCACCGACTTCAAGGTCGTTTTTGGGTTGGAAATAGGCGTTGTCGATTCCCAGTTTGTTCAATGCGTTGATGAGGACAATGCTCAACGATTCGAATACGCCCCCCACGCCCTTTTTCAGCCCCGGGTAGTCCACATTAATCCCGAGACCCAGTGAAACAATTTCCGGGCCCATGATGACGGTGCCGCCGCCGGTGCTTCTTCGATTGTATTCAATGCCCCGGGCCCGGCATCGGTCCAGTCGCAGCGCCGCTTCCATATCCTGGTATTTTCCCACAATGGCCGAAGGGATAAAGGTGTACAGGTGGAGTATGGGCGGCGAATGATGGCTCCCCACCGCGCAGGGCAGGGTGTCATCCACCGCCAGGCCCCGGGCGGTGGAAACAGGTGCTTTGAGATTTCTAAACAGACGCCAGGGGGTGGTCATGGTTATGCTTTGGCCTTTTCCTCTTCCGTTTTTTTGATTTCCGCTTCAATGAAATCCGCTATCCCGTCACCGTGAATCAGTTTTCCCAGCTCTTCTTTCAGGTCGTCTTCATCCTCGGCTTCGATCACCAGTATCCAACCTTCGCCATAGGGATCGGAGTTGATAAGGGAGGTGTCGTCCTCCAGGTCTTCGTTGATTTCGACGATTTCTCCGGAAACAGGGGCAACCAGTTTCCCAATCCATTTCCTGGACTGAATTTTGCCACAAGTCTCTCCCTGTTCCACTTCGTCCTCTTCTTCAGGCAGATCAACAAATACAATGTCACCCGCCTCTTTCTGAAACATGTCGTTCATGCCGATGGTGATCTTGGTGCCGTCCACCCTGGCCCAGCTGTGCTCTGGGTGATAGTAGAGTTCATCAGGCATGTCATAACCTTTGATTTCAGCCATTTCTTAAATCCTCCCTCTAAATTAAGATGCGCTAACGTTAGGAAAACCTGGCCTTCACCGCTCTGGCATGAATGGGAAGACCTTCTGCTTCAGCAAGGGTGATCACCGTATCTTTGAGGCCGGCAAGACCTTCCTTGCTCAAATACTGGAATGTGGGTTTTTTGATGAAATCGTCCACGGACAGACCCGAAAACATGCGGGCGCACTGGCCGGTGGGTAACACATGGTTGGTTCCTGAGGCATAATCCCCCACCGGTACGGGGGCATAGGGACCCAGGAAGATGGAACCGGCATGCTTGATTCTGTTCAGGGTGATAAAGGGATCCCGAGTGAGGATCTGAAGATGTTCCGCGGCATATTCATTGGTGAAATCGATGGCCTGATCCATATCATTGGCAATGAGGACACAGGAATGTTTCACCAGGGAGGATTCAAAGATATCCTTTCGCGGTAGCTGATCAAATTCACGGTTGATGATATCACAAACCGCCTCCCCCAGCTCACGGGACGGGGTTACCAGTACGGCGGCGGAATCCGGATCGTGCTCCACCTGGCTTAAAAAATCAATGGCGAGCCATTCCGGGTTACCGGTTTCATCGGCAAGCAGCAGGGCTTCGCTGGGGCCTGCCGGAGAATCAATATCCACCTGCCCATAGACAAGCATTTTGGCGGCGGTGACGTATTTGTTCCCGGGTCCCACGATCTTATGCACCCGGGGCATGGTTTCAGTACCATAGGCGAGTCCTGCGACACCCCAGGGGCCCCCCACCTTGAAAATTCGGTCACAACCGGCAATGTCCGCTGCCACCAGGGTGGCGGGGTTGGCGGACATCCCTTTTCCAGGAGGTGTTACGGCCACAACTTCTTCCACACCTGCCACCTTGGCGGGGAGGACGGTCATCAGGATGGAGCTGGGATAGACGGCGCTGCCACCGGGGATGTAGCACCCTACGATGTCCATGGGCCGTGTTATTCTCCCTGCCAGAATACCTGTCGTCACCTCTATGGACCACATTTCCCGTTCTTTCTGGGCGGTATGGAATTTGATAATGTTTCGAGCTGCCACTTTCAGACAATCCACCACGTGAGGGTCCAGAATGTCGTAAGCAGCCGCGATTTCTTCCGGGGTAGCTTCCAGATCGGATGGTCCAATGTCTTCTTTGTGCTTTCGATAATGGGCAAGGGTTACCGCATCGCCGTTCTTTTTGATGTCGTTAACAATCCCGCGGACATCCTCGAAAACCACCGAGATATCCTCCATGGACCTTTCCATAATCCCCTTCCGCTTTTCAGGGGTGAGGTCATCAATTCTTTCCGTGTTCATTTTCATTTTTCTATCTTTCCTTTAATCTCGGTTTTCTTGTGTGGCATTTTCATGGGCCGTGTCATTGTTCTCCCGGTTTTACTGTCACTGGTGAGCCAGACATAATCCGCCATTCTTTTATTGATTGTTGTACGTTCTGTCAAGGGGTATAGCAGAACGGTTGCGGTCTTCACATCCACGCGTCGCAGGACCCGGTCGGGAATGCCGAATTTGTTTACGATATGGCCGTTACCGGTAAATACAACCATTTTCCCTCCGTGCGCTTTCATGTGGTCCGCGATGGTTTCGGCCATTGTCTCATCCCATACGCATTGTGCCTGGTAGAAGTGATCAAAATTCTGCATCCCATGCTTCAGGTTTTTGTCCGTTTGATGTTGTTTGAAGATGCTGTCCAGATATTCCCGATGCGCCGTGTTGGTAAGATCCATGTCGCGGGCGACCTGACGCCGTTCTTCAGCAGTGAGGCTAAGAAGCCCTGATCTTGCCACCTTTTTGACCACCGAATTGGGTGCGTTGATGCCCAGTAGCACGGTTCCTTTATCCCGGGAAGTCCATAGGATTGGGCGATAAAGATGATAGGGAAATCGCCAGCTTTTTTTCCAGTCAACCTGTTTAAGAAAGGCCGTTTCGTCCAGATCCCCATTCATGAATCGGTCCAGGACCGGTTGCCGGGTAGTGTCGAAAAATTCCATTGCAACGGCCGGGGGAGGGGTGAAACTCGCCATGAGGGCCTGCAGCAACTGCACCTGGATCAGGTGGTGTTCGGGGTTGTTATGGACCTCACCTACGAAAATGACATCGACTGTTTTAAGCTGGTCAATGAGATCAGGAAAGCCGATAGCTTCTCCTGTTTTGAGATCGATAATCCTCCCCTGGGAAAAATGCCGCTCTATACCTTCCACAGTGGCCAGGGGCGGCATCATGTGTTTCCTAGGGGTACTACACGCCTGCAACAACATCATAAAACCCATAACAATAAGGAATAATTCAAATTTTCGAATATCGCGGTGTAAATGGTTTCTCACAAAGAATTCCTCTGAACAATGACCTTGACTCCAGGTGTTTCTATCATTAACCTTTGCGGGTTGCAACTTTTTTGAAAAATTTCAAAAGGTATGGAATGGAGCGGCAAAGAACCCTTGCAAATGTTTTGAAGGACTATCCCAAAGAGGTGATCCTCAAAGATGGTACCGGTGTAACCCTGAGACCGTTGATGGATGGCGACCAGGATGCGCTTTTCCGAATGTTTCACCGATTTCCCAAAGACGAATTGTGGTTCCTGAATCATGATGTGAATGATCCGTCGTTGATGGACGAGTGGATCGGAAACCTGAAGTTGAAGCGGGTGGTTTCCATTGTTGCCCTTCTGGAAGGAAGGGTGATTGCCAACGCCGTGCTCATGATGAAGGGGTACGGGGCCAAAAAACACATCGGCAAAATCCGGATTGCGGTGGAGCCCGCCATGCGGGAAAAAAGACTTGGGACCTGGATGCTTCTGGACCTGATTAACCTGGCTGTGGCCATCGGATTGAAAATTCTGGTGATGCGGCTCATTGAAGACCGGGATATTGCCGTGATTCAGGGCGTGAAAAAGCTCGATTTTGTTGAGCGGGCCATTTTTAAAGATTATGTGCTTGATATGGAGGAAAACCCCCACAACCTGGTGATCCTGACCAAACGCCTTCATACCCGTTGGGATGATTTTTGATAAATATGAGCCAAGACCGTTTTCAGTATCAGCTGGATCCGGCGTCCCTGCGAAAAGTCCTTCCCCATGGTCCCGGTGTATACCTATTCGCGGGTTCAAAGGGCAGGGTCATTTATGTGGGAAAGGCGAAGAATCTTTCAAAACGGGTACTTTCCTATTTTCGGTCCGCCAACAATGCCCCCACCAAAACCGCCCGAATGATGAAAATGGCGGAAAGTCTGGAGTTCATCCTCACTCTGACTGAAAAAGAAGCTTTTATCCTCGAAAACGATCTGATCAAAAAATTCAAACCGCGATACAACATCATCCTTCGGGACGACAAGCAATATCCCTGTCTCAGGCTGGATATTCGTGAGCACTATCCCCGGCTCGGCATCGTCCGGAACATCAAAAACGACGGGGCTCTCTATTTCGGGCCGTTCTCCTCTGCAAATGCGGTGCGCAGCACCACCCGTGTGATTTCCAGGGTGTTTAAGCTCAGAAAGTGCAAAAGTTTGAAACTCAAACAGAGGGAAAGGCCCTGTATCAACTTTCAGATGGACCGGTGCCTGGCGCCCTGCGCTCGGACCGTAAGCGAGAAAGCTTATGGAGAGATGGTCGAGCAGGTGCGCCTTTTTCTGGAAGGACGTAACACGGAGTTGTTGGGAACCATGAAAAAGGAAATGGCTGAGGTCGCCGCTCAATTGGATTTTGAAAAGGCGGCAAACATCAGGGACCGGATTTATGCCATTCAAAAGACCGTTGAGCGGCAGCATGTGGTCTCCCGCCGCATGGCGGATCAGGATATTATCGGCATCGCCCGGAAGGAAGACATCCGTCAGTTGGCCGTGATGTTCGTGCGCCGGGGGCATCTGGTGGGGACCCGGCATTTTCTATTTGAGGGTGTAAATGGCGCTTCAGTGGAGGTGATGGAAGCATTTTTGAAGCAGTACTATTCGGGCCGGGTATTTATTCCCGGTACCATTCTGCTCTCCGATCCTGTTGCGGAAAGTGATTCCCTCAGCGAGTGGATATCGGACATGGCCGGGAAAAAAGTGGTGATCCATTGTCCAAAGCGGGGTGAAAAGAAAAAGCTGGTTCAGATAGCAGTGGCCAATGCCGGAAATCTTTTGGCGGGTCACCAGATAACCCGGAAGGAGGCCTTGTTGGAGTCTGCCAGATCCATTTTAAAGCTTCAAAAAGTGCCCAGGACCATTGAAGGGCTTGATATCTCTAACCTTCAGGGGGAAAATGCGGTGGGTGTTGTGGTGGCTTTCAAAGACGGCGAACCCGACCGGGGGCATTATTTGAATTATCGCATCAAACACATTCAAGGTATTGATGATTACGGCATGATGGCGGAAATCGTCGAACGACGCATTGCCGGACCGCCTTTACCGGATCTTTTTCTGGTGGACGGGGGAAAGGGTCATTTGGCTGCGGTGAAAAAGGTGCTGGATCGGAAACTTGACGGATCCGGTACTTCCTTTTTGCCGGAGGTGATTTCTCTTGCCAAGCCTGATGAGATTCTGGGAGAGAAATATGACAAGATCTATGTTCCCGGCAGAAAAAACCCCGTTCGGCTGAAATCGGATGATCCCGTACTGTTTTTGATGATGCGGATCCGCGATGAGGCCCACCGGAGGGCGGTGACCTATCATCGAAAACTGAGACAAAAGGGTCTGACCCGGAGTCAGCTGGATGGGATTCCCGGCGTTGGAAAACAGAGAAAGAAATCCCTGCTTAAACATTTCAAGGGTATAGACGCTATTTCAAAGGCGAAGGTTGAAGAATTGTGCACGGTGCCCGGCATCAACCGAGATTTGGCTTTAAAGATCATGGCGGGGTTGTCAGATGGTCATGCGGAGGAAAAGTGTGGTTAATCCTAGGTAAATGAGAAGGCTCAGGATGTCATTTGAAGTGGTGACGAATGGACCGGCAGCCAGGGCAGGGTCCACATTGAGACGTTTCAGGGCCAGGGGGACCGCCGCTCCGATGATGCCCGACAGGATGATGATGAGAAAGAGTGCCGTATAGACAATGATCCCCAACCGGTAATCCCCCACCCAGAACCCCACGATCAACCCCAGGATCCCCCCGCAGATGATGCCGTTGATCAGGGCGACCCGCAATTCCATCCACAGCCGTTTCCCGACGTTGACCAGTCCGATATCTCCCGTTGCAAGCCCCCTGACCACCACCGTGGCGGCTTGGGTGCCGGTGTTTCCGCCCATGGCCATGACCACGGGGAAAAAGAATGACAGGGAGATCATGGTCTGGAGGGAGGCTTCAAACTGATTGATAATCACCGCCGCCAAAACGCCGCCAAAAAGTGCTGCTATGAGCCAGGGAAGCCTGGCCCTGGAAATCTTGATGGAGGATTCCTCGGTCACTTCCTGATCGATAACACCTGCCATGAGCGACATATCTTCATCAATCTCTTCTTCGATGACATCAATAATGTCGTCATGGGTGATGCGGCCCACCAGGCGGGAATAGTCGTCAACCACCGGGATGCTGACCAGATCGTATCTCCTCACGATATTGGCCACTTCTTCCTGGTCCGTATCCACGCCGACTGAAATGACATCGGGATTCATGATTTCACTGACTTTTCGATCTTCAGGCTCCAGTACCAGGTCTTTCAGGGAAAGGACCCCCACCAGTCTCTGAAAATCATCCGTGACCCAGATATAGTAGAGGTTTTCAATGTCTCTTCCTTCTTCCCGGACGGTCTTGATGGCGTCTCCCACGGTGACGTCGGCTTTTACCGCGACAAACTCCAGGGCCATGAGGCCTCCGGCGGTGTCATCGGGAAAGGGAAGCAGTTTTTCCAGCTCTGCCGAGACATGATCGTCTACCGCATCAATAACTTCCTTGGCTCGGTCCGCCGGCAGATCGCCGACCAGATCGGCGGCATCATCTGAATCCAGTTCCGTCACGATGTCGGAGATGGCTTTGCTGTCAAGATCTTTCAGGAGACGTTCCTGGACCGGCGGCTCAATTTCAATCAGCACATCTCCTGCGCCCTCGGGCTCCAGAAGCTGGAAGATGGGAATTCTTTCGTCGGCGGCAAGGTGCTCGATGAGGTCCGCCACATCGGCCGGTCTCATTTCGACAATCAGCTTCTTGAGCGTGTCCAGTTTTCCCTGTTCAACCAGGCTCTTGACTTCGTCAATGAGCCTGGCTTCGATAGCTCTTGTCTTAAAAGCCGTCAAGATCTACTCCCTTTGGAAGTCCCATTTTGCGATTGGGAATTCGTGCGTTTGAAATTCTTCAGTTTTTCGAGGATCAACTTGTCCAGGTTATTTTGGTTGTCTATTCGGGATTCTATTTCCTTGAGCGGTATTTCCGCTCTGGCAGCGGATCTGTGGCCCCCGGCAGAGCCCCCCCAGGGTTCGAAAAGCTTTTTGGCGGTTTTGCCGGCGTTGCCCCTGAAACCGGCATTTCTGAGAATAAAGATCAGTTTATTGTCATACACTCCGGCCACGATGCTCCATTCGGTCTCCGCCAGTTTCATGAAAAAATCGGCGATAATGACCAGCGTATCGGGGTTTTTCACCTCCCCCATGTTCACATAAGCCATATTGTCGATAAACACCAGCCTTTCGATGGCAGAACGGAAATCGTCCAGGGTGTGACGGCTCAACTCCGAAGATTCAATTTTCTTGATGGTGTTCATGTTGGCAAATTTATAAAGGTATTTGAACGCGTTGACGTCGTTGGACAGTGAATCTCTGACAAAATTGGCGGTGTCGGTTTTAATGCCGTAAAAAAGGGCGGTGGCGAGCCTCGTTGACGGGACCACTTTCATGCTTTTGAGGTATTCGCACATGATGGTGGCGTTGGCACCATACTCCTCCCTGATGTCTAAAAATGTTGCTCTGGACGTGGGATCGATGGGGCGATGATCAATAATGATATCAAAGGGATGGTTCTTGAAAGGGGGATAATGGCTGGGTTGAGAATCCACCATGGCCCATTTTGTCAGCTTTCGGCCCCGCATGGAGCGAATGCGCCGTTGTTTGATATTCAGCAATCGTATCATGGCCAGGTTATCGGGTCGGTCGATGGCATTGACATGGAGGATCTCCACCTTCCTGAGTTTTCGCCAGAACAGCCTCTTCAAGGCCAGGGCGCTGGACATTGCGTCCGGGTCAGCGTTTATGACGATCCCTAAGCTGTCATCGGATGAAAGGGTATCCAGCAGTTTCTGGCTTCTCTCAGTCTGGCTGGTGGATTTTGAAAAGGGATGCTCCATCACTGGGTTTGTCATGGCTTTTTCCAATTCTTTTCTCAAAGCATCATTGAAAATACTTCCGAACGATACCTCAAAGTCACCAAAGATACAATGCAAAAGCGCCCCTGCCGCCCGGCCTACCAGGGCCAGATGGGCTCCAGGTACTCCAGGCTGGGCCTGAGATCTTCTTCCCTGTGGGGTTCAAGGGTGACGGTAAGGGGGTGGATTTTACGGGAATCAAGATCTTTAAAAAGACGTTGAATGTCGATATTTCCTTTGCCCAGTGCCCAATGGTCATCCCATTCTCCATTATTGTCGTGAAGGTGCAGTTGTTGAAGGTGCCGGGACATGGCTTTCACCCATTGGCTTAACGAAACGGTTCCGAATACTGCCTGGTGACCGATATCCAGGCAGAAACCCACGCCGTGGGGCTTCAGATTTTCAAGGAGCGGCAATATTTCCAAAGGGGTTTTTTCATAGACGTTCTCCAGCATCAGGCGGGTTCCCGCCCGTACAAATGTTGCGGCAAGGGGTTCCCATATTTCCAGACTGTTTTCGAGCCATTGTTTCCTCATGGGCCAGTATCTTTTATGATCATAACCGGTGTGGCAGACCACGGTCCTGGGGTTGAATACCGGCACCAGGGAAGCGAGCTGATCGAATCGTTCCCGGGAAATTTTTTGGATATTCGGGTCCGGTGAACCGGGGGAGAGGTCCATGAAGGGTCCATGGAGGGTAATGGTGCGACCGGCCTGATGGAGCTGTTCGGCAATGGCGTTTGCCTCCGGGATCGAGACGGTGTCCAACGCGCCCGCGTCAAATCCGATTTCAGGGTTGAGCCCATTTTCAAGAAATTTGTCCAGGTACCCTTCCTTAAGCATCCGGTAGGGGATGTTGACTTGCAACTGTTCTACGAAATGGCTTTCAATTAAAAAATCATTCATTTTATCACCTATATAAATCTGTAATATCAGAATCTTAACCCTTATACCTTAACCTTTAAGTCTTAACCCACCAACTGCATTGACAAGGTATTGCCATTGAGATATAAGCGTACGAAAAATATTTCATAACCCATTTTAAACAGTGTTGTCATGCAAAAAGCCATTCTAAGCCCCCTTTGTTCCGGTCTGGTGATTCCCGGACTTGGGCAGATCATCAATCAGGACCTGAAGAAAGGTATTATCATCCTTTGTGTCGTATTCGCTCTGTTCGTGGCGGGTATTGTCCGACTCCTTCAGATTATCCATTCTGTTTTCAGGTCGGGGTACACGGATCTTTCGGATTCCCAGGCGCTCATGGCAAGGCTTGGTGCCGAGGACCCGACCATGTTGTGGATTTTGGGGGTCGCTTTTGCGATTCTCTGGATTTATGCAGTGGTGGACGCATATATGGGGGGAAGAAAAGTAGATCGGCTTGAAGCTGGGAGTTTAGTGAAATGAAAGCCTATGTTCTGGATGAAATAAGTGCTGAAGATATTGCAAACATCATCCGTTTTCTAAAAGAAAACACAGCGCAATCCACAATGGAACAGCTTTTCTGGGTTAAGTTCCCAGAGGATCTTTTGAGTCCCCTTCAGTTCCGGCATACCGCATGTCAACCCCACGCCTTTGCGGTTGAAATCGGTTCGGATTGGGTTAAGATGGAATTTCTTGTGCGTTCCCTGGAAACCATGAAATGCGATTGTACCGCCTATTGCACGAACCCGCAAAGAGATTATATCATCAATTTTGCCGATGGAATGCTGGATCAACTGGCTATCGGCACCTGAGGGAACTTCCAAAAAATAATCTACGCATCCTGTTTGCCCTTTTGCCCGTCTTCTACGTTGTGATAACAGGCACATAGCTCACTATGCACCTGCCATCACGCCTTAAAGACGAACAAAAGTACTGCACGATATACGTATATTATTTTCTTCCAGTTCCCTGAAAACCGCCCGCCCGACGGAATCCCCCGTTTTTACCGTGAACCTCTGAAATTAAGGATGAAAGCCGGTTTCCATGGAAATTATGGAATTGACTTGAAATCCCACATCTGATAATCAAATCGTTTATTCTTGAACCTGGAGGCCTGATCAACATGGATTATAAGAAAACACTCAACTTGCCCAAAACCACATTTCCCATGAAAGGAAACCTGGTCAATAAGGAACCGGAGACCCTTGAACGGTGGGAGAAGGAAGACCTCTACGGAACCATCCGGAAGATTTCAAAGGGCAGACCCAGGTACATGCTGCATGACGGCCCGCCCTATGCCAACGGCAATATTCATATGGGTACCGCATTTAACAAGATATTGAAGGATATTATTATCAAGAGCAAACAGATGGCCGGTTTTGATGTCCCCTATGTCCCCGGCTGGGATTGCCATGGCCTGCCCATTGAACATAAGGTCGATAGTGAGCTCGGAAAAAAGAAGCGGGAGATGAGCCAGGCGGAAGTGAGGGGGTACTGCCGCAGGTACGCGGAAAAATATATTGATATTCAGCGAAATGAGTTTAAGCGGTTGGGTGTTCTGGGAGAATGGGATCAACCTTATCTCACCATGAACTATCCATACGAGGCCACCATTGTCAGGGAGTTTGGAAAGTTTGCCTTAAATGGCAGCCTGGTTAGGAGTAAGAAACCCATCTATTGGTGTTCATCCTGCAAAACGGCCCTTGCGGAAGCCGAAGTGGAATACGAACAGCACACTTCCCCCTCCATCTTTGTCAAATTCCCCATGATTTCCGACCTGGCGAAAATGGATCCGGTTTTTGAAGGGAAACAGGTCTCAGTTGTGATCTGGACCACCACGCCATGGACCCTGCCCGCCAACCTGGCCATTGCGCTTCATCCCGATCTGCCCTATGTGGCGGTGGAAACCGCTCCAAACGAGGTCATGATCCTGGCCGAAGGTCTTCTGGATGAGTGCATGGAAACCTTTCAAATTGAGTCCCATGAAATCCTGAAAGTGTTTAAAGCGGTTGAACTGGAGAACCTGGAAGCCAGGCATCCCATTGTTGACCGGCCATCGGTGATCGTTCTGGCCCGCTATGTGACCCTGGAGAGTGGCACGGGTTGTGTGCATACGGCGCCCGGGCATGGCAGAGAGGATTACGAAACCGGTCTGAAATACGGACTTGATGTGTACTCGCCGGTGGATGATGCCGGTCGGTTTACCCTGGATGTGGAACATTTTTCGGGCATGGAGGTGTTTGAAGCCAACCGCTCCGTCATTGACAAACTTACGGAGCTTGGGACCCTGGTGAAGGAACAGAAAATCACCCATGAATATCCCCACTGCTGGCGTTGTAAAAAGCCGGTGATTTTCCGTTCCACGGAACAGTGGTTTATTTCCATGGATAAGATGGGTCTCAGGGATGCGGCCCTGGATGCCATTAACCAGGTGAACTGGTTTCCCTCATGGGGCCGCGACCGGATCCATAGCATGATCGCCAACCGGCCGGACTGGTGTATTTCCCGCCAGAGGTCCTGGGGTGTCCCCATCACCGTGTTCTTCTGCAAAAAATGCGGCGAAGTGGTCATTTCCCAGGAGATTATCGACCGTGTGGCAGGGATGGTGGAAACATCGGGCGCGGATATCTGGTTTACGGCAACTGAAAAGGAGTTGCTTCCGGAAAATACAACGTGCCCTGAATGCGGTGCTGATGATTTTGAAAAGGAAACGGATATTCTGGATGTGTGGTTTGATTCCGGTGTGAGCTATGCAGCGGTTATGGAAAACCGTCCATATCTTGACAGCCCCGCTGATCTTTATCTGGAGGGGAGCGACCAGCACCGGGGGTGGTTTCACAGTTCGCTTTTGTGTTCCGTCGGCACCCGTGGGCAGGCCCCCTATCGAAACGTGTTGACCCATGGATTTGTGGTGGATGGAAAAGGAAAAGCCATGCACAAATCCGCCGGCAATGTGATCCCGCCCAAGTCCCTGATCAAGAGCCATGGCGCGGAAATTTTAAGACTCTGGGTGGCAGGAGAAGATTATCGGGATAATATTCGGATCTCTAAGGAAATCCTTCAGCGATTGACCGACACCTATCGACGTATTCGAAATACCTGCCGGTATCTCCTTGGGAACCTCCAGGACTTCAACCCCGAAACCGATAGGATTCCCTATGAGCAGATGGAAGAGCTGGATCAGTGGGCCCTTCATCAGCTTCAGGGTTTGAGCGAACGGATTATAAGCGCCTATGAGAGTTTCGATTTTCATCTGGTCTATCACCATCTCCATAACTTCTGTGTTCTGGACCTCTCCTCCTTTTACCTGGATATCATCAAGGACCGGCTCTACACCTCTCCGGAAACGTCCATCCAAAGGCGGTCCGCGCAGTTTGCCATGAATGAGATTCTGGAAACCCTGGTGCGGCTCATGGCGCCGGTGCTTTCTTTTACCGCTGATGAAATCTGGCAATATATGGGGGGTGAAGACCGCTCCCCCAGCGTTCATGCGGATCTCTTTTCACCGATCAAAAAGGAGTTTTTGAACCCCGAGCTGGCGAATCGCTGGGAGGATATCCTTTCGGTACGAAAAGAGGTGACCAAAACCCTGGAACTGGGTCGGAAAGAGAAAATCATCGGGCATCCCCTGGATGCGGCGGTGACCTTGGGCGTTTCACCTGAACTTCGTGAAAAACTGAAACGTTATGCCGACCAGTTAAGGTCGATTTTTATCGTTTCATCCGTCACGCAGGTTGATGTTGAACAACTCGAAGGGGGCATTGAAAGTGAGACGGTCCCCGGGCTCAAAGTGCTGGTGGCGCCTTCCGCGGATCCCAAATGTGAACGTTGCTGGATGCATGATGCCACTGTGGGCGACGACCCGGAACACCCAACGATTTGCGGACGATGCCGAAACGTTCTAGACATAATTACCCACTGATTATCTGGCCGGCGCTGCTCATTGTCTGTCTGGATCAGGCTTCTAAGTTAGCGGTACAGGGAAGCCTCAAGATCTATGAGAGCGTGCCGATTATCAAGGGCTTTTTCAATATGGTCCACGTGCGGAACCGGGGCATGGCCTTTGGATTCATGAACCGGCCCGATATGGATTTCGGTTTCTGGGTCCTGGTTTCAGCAACGATTCTGGCCATTGTTCTGCTGTTGTTCTGGTTCTATCGCATGGAGGATGAAAACAATTGGATGACTCTGGGACTTTCGCTCATCCTGGGCGGGGCACTGGGGAATCTTATTGACCGGCTGAGACTTCATGAAGTGATTGATTTTCTGGATGTTTGTGTGGGTTCATATCACTGGCCCGCCTTTAATGTGGCAGACGCTGCCATTACCGTGGGTGCCTTTATGGTGGGTTTAAATCTCTTCTTAAGTTCTCCTGAAAAAAAGTCCGCTTCCTCAACCGATAACAGATGACCTGTTCCCCCAATTATTTCTTCTGATCTTTTTTCATAGTGAAGGGCGGGCACGTAGGTCCGCACCTACAGGTATATTGCACCATGGGTAGCGACTTGCCGACTTGGTTGACTTAGAGCCTAATTATAGTATAATTCCCACAAAAAGGACTTTTTGTTGATGAACTCCGCAACCCCTAAGGAATCTCCCTGATGAAGCTGTTCCTAAAGATTCTTTTGTCTCTTTTTATCATCGTTGTGATATTCGGCCTCTGTGTTGGTGGGTATTTCGCTTATTTGTGGTCCAGCAATCTTCCCTATGTGGGGTCTGTAAAGGATTACAGACCGCCGGTGATCACCAGAATCTACAGCGATGACGGCCAGGTGATTGGAAGGCTGTGGGAAGAAAAAAGGACCGTGGTGCCTGTTTCGGAACTTCCCCAGCATTTGATCAACGCCTTTGTGGCTGCGGAAGATTCACGGTTTTTTGAGCACCAGGGTGTGGATGTTCAAGGTATTGCGCGGGCGTTCTTGAAAAACCTGTCTGCTGGAAAGGTGGAGCAGGGGGGGAGTACCATCACCCAGCAAGTGACCAAATCACTGATCCTTAAGAACACCAAAAAGACCTATCGGCGCAAAGTCCGGGAGGCAATCCTGTCCGTTCAGCTTGAAAAATCTTTTTCCAAAGAACATATCCTTTTTCTCTATCTCAACCAGATTTATCTGGGGCAGGGCGCCTACGGTGTCGAGGCGGCAAGCCAAACTTATTTTCACAAATCCGCAAAAGATCTGACCCTAGCCGAGGTGGCCCTTTTGGCGGGTCTGCCCCAGGCACCGGCCAGGTATTCCCCGGTTTCCCATTACGATCGGGCCAAAGCCCGACAGAAATATGTTCTTACAAGGATGTATGAAGAAGGGTTCATCCCTGAGGAATCTCGGGACCAGGCACTGCAGGCCACACTCGAAATTCACGGAAAGGAAATCAACACGTTTGAACGGGCACCCTACTTCTCCGAGCATGTTCGGCGTTATCTGTTGAAAAAATATGGGAAGGATCTCTTGTATCGAGGGGGGCTCAAGGTTTATACCACATTGGACCTCAACATGCAGGTTCTCGGCCGGGAAGCGCTGGACAAGGGTTTGGCGGACCTGGATAAACGTGAAGGATACCGCGGCCCCCTCAGGCATCTTTCAATCGCTGAGATTAAGGATTATGAGGAGAACCCCGAAAAAAAAATTCTGATTTCATCTCTGAAACCGGATTCGGTGGTGATGGGGTTGGTGACGGAAGTGGATGATAACCGGAAGGAGGTCTCCATTGGGTTGGGGAAAGAGATGGGCTGTCTTCCGTTGAAACAGATGAAATGGGCAAGAAAACCCAATAAGGAAGTGGCGTATTACGAAGCTCGCGTCAATAAGCCTTCTTCCGTATTGAAACCCGGCGATATGGTTCTGGTACGAATTTTGAAAAAGTACGGCGACGATGCGCCGGAAAAGAAGGGATCTGAAAAGGGAAAAGACAGCTCGAAACAGGCAGCATTTACCTGGCTGGTGGCGTTGGAACAGACACCGAAAGCGCAGGGTGCGCTGGTCTGTATGGATTCTGAAACGGGTGAGGTCAAAACCATGTTAGGCGGGCGCAGTTTTGATGCGAGCCAGTTTAACCGGGCCACCCAGTCCCGGCGACAACCCGGATCCGCTTTCAAACCCTTGATCTATTCCGCCGCCCTGGACCGGGGGATGACCCCTGTGACAATCATCATGGATTCTCCCTATGTATCCTCACCCAATGAGCAGGGGGAGGTTTGGAAGCCTAAAAATTATAAGAAAAAGTTTTACGGTCCTACATTGATCCGAACGGGGCTGGCTAAAAGCAGGAATGTCATTACCGTCAAGATCTTAAATAAAATCGGGGTGAATTATGCCATCAAATATGCCAGGAACTTGGGGATCGAATCTGATTTGACCCCGGATCTTTCACTGGCTCTCGGTTCATCAGGGGTTTCACTTATGGAACTGACCCGCGCTTACGCTGCTTTTGCCAACGGAGGGATGTTGGTGAAGCCCTTTTTTATAAACCGAATACTGGACCGCAGCGGGCAAATCATTGAGGAGAACCAACCGGATACGGCGCCGGTCCTTTCAAAGGAAACAGCGTTTGTCATGACGGATTTGTTGAAGGCCGTGGTGAGCGAAGGAACGGGTTGGCGTATCAGAGCATTGAAGCGGCCCGTTGCCGGAAAGACCGGTACCACCAACGATCTCCGGGACGCCTGGTTCATGGGATATACCCCGGATCTGGTCACCGGTGTCTGGGTGGGCTACGATGACTCACAGGAGATGGGAAAAGGGGAAACCGGTTCCAGGGCCGCCAGTCCCATTTGGCTGGATTTCATGCAGGGAGTTCTGGATGGAAAGCCCATAAAGGATTTTCAGGTGCCCAAAGGGGTTGTTTTTGCCAATATAGATGGGGAAACAGGTCATCTGGCCGGACGATATTCAAAAAATACCGTATTTCAGGCCTTTGTAGAAGGAACGGAACCTAATGAATACGCCCCTAAACCATCCGCGGGTAAAACGAAGTCTTTTTCACAGTTAGATATGGACTCACAGTTTGATACGGACGTTCAGTAGAGTGTCCATCCACAAATGGCCAATTTGCCCGATTTCTGCGTCAGACTCAAATTGTAATCCTCAAAATACTATCATGTATTCCTGCGGTTACAATTATCGCCTTCCTTGAACTCGAACAAATTATCTCATTTGTGGATGGACACTAGAGCCATAAGTGGGGCCTTACAGGAGAAAAATGATGCAGGGGAAAAGATGGGTAAGTGCTGCAATTGGATTTATTATGTTGGCCCTGCTTTATTTTTCAACAGGTTGTGCGGTTAATCCCGTGACCGGTGAGCACCAGTTGATGCTCCTAAGTGAGGAGGATGAGATCAGGCTGGGACGGGAATCAGATTCCCAGGTGATGGGTGAATACGGGGTGTATAAAGATGCTCAGCTGACGACTTACCTGGATGTCATGGGAAAAAAACTGGCCAAACTTTCCCATCGTCCGGGACTTCCCTATGAGTTCAAAATTTTGGATACCCCAGTGGTAAACGCATTTGCCGCGCCGGGCGGTTATGTTTATTTCACACGGGGGATTCTGGCCAACCTGAACAGCGAGGCGGAACTGGCCGGCGTCATGGGTCACGAACTGGGCCACATTACCGCCCGCCATTCGGCCCACCAATACAGCCAGGCCCAACTGGCCCAGTTGACCTTGGGTAGCGCCATGATGCTCTCTCAGACGATGCAGGTGCTGGCGCCTCTGGCGCAGATGGGGGTCAACCTCCTGTTCCTCAGCTACAGCCGGGACAATGAGCGGGAAGCCGATGACCTGGGGGTTGCCTATTCCAGCCAGGCGGGATATGACGCCACCCAGATGGCGATGTTTTTTGAAACCCTTGATCGGATGAAACCCACATCGGATAAAAGTGGTTTGCCGGAATGGTTCTCCACCCATCCCGATCCGGAAGACCGTATCGGAGCTGTTCAGCGAGAGGCCGTAAAATGGCAGAAAGAACTGGGTCTGAAAAATTTCAAGGTCAATCGTGATGACTATTTGAAAGAGATCAATGACATGGTTTACGGTGAGGACCCCCGTGAAGGGTTTGTGGAAAATAATGTGTTTTATCATCCCCTTCTTCGGTTTCAATTTCCGGTTCCCGCAGACTGGACCCTTCAAAATACCCGCGCCATGGTGCAGATGACCAGTGGGAAGAAGGATGCCGCTATCATGTTCATGCTTTCTTCCGCAAAATCCCCGGAACAGGCGGCCAGGGATTTTGTTCAGAAGAACCGAGCGCGCCTCCTGGCTTCCGATCGAAAGAAGATCTCCGGCTTGTCAGCTGTTCGCACGGTGTCGAAAATTATGACGAACCAGGGAACCCTTGAAATCATGTCCGGTTATGTCCAAAAAGGGGCCAAGGTTTATGAATTTCACGGTCTGGCGCCTGAAAATGTTTTCCGGTCGTATCAACCTGTATTTCAGAACACGATGGGGGGCTTCAAGCGCTTGAGGGACAAACGGATGTTGAACCGAAAACCCCAGCGCATCCAAATCGCCCCTGCACCCGGAACCGGTACCGTGAAACAGGCATTGAAAGCTTTGGGCGCATCGGATCAAAAGCTTCAGGCCTGGGCAGTCATGAATGGAAAAACCCTGGATGAAACAGTACAGGCCGGAACGTTGCTGAAGATTGTTAAATGACGAGAAACACTTCCTCGTTTCCCAAACGAAAAGTAGTCATCTTTTCCACCATTGTCATATGTTGCAGCATCCTGATGGCTCTGGCATTGTGCGAATTCGTGCTCCGCTATAAGGAACGGTCCGGACAGGCGCCCGAGCTTCTTGATCCGGGGTTGATAAAATACGACAGAAATCTGGGTTGGAAACTGACGCCTCGCTGGCGGGGCAATCATCAGCACCGTGATTTTCTCGTCAGCTACCAAACCAACCGGTATGGCTTTCGTGGAGAATTCACGCCGCCTGGCGATCATAATGGGCGCCGGATCGCCTTTTTAGGCGACAGCTTCACCTTCGGATTTGGTGTAAACGATCATGAAACCTTCATAAACAGGCTGAATGAAAAGGCGCCGGAAGAACATTATTTTAATTTCGCCGTTCCCGGTTACAGCACCGACCAGCAATATCTCCTTCTGCGCCGGCGGGTATTCAACTTCAGGCCGGATGTTGTTGTTCTGGTCACCTATTTAGGAAACGATCTTTTTGACAATCTACTTCCTTTTCCGCTCCAGGCAAACCAGGGAAAACCCTATTATAAGTTATCCGGAAACCGGCTTGTCCTTAGGAACTCTCCTGTTTCCACAGCCGTCAAATCGAAAGAACAGACCGCTCTGGATCTTCATCAGGTAGTTATGGGGGAGACGCCCCCGCTTAGAAGGGGTTTGTTCGGTCTATTAGAAAAGATGAAGCTTTTTCAAATGGCTAAGCGCATCTTCCATTCGGATAATAAAAATCTATTCCCTCTCTTTGATACACGCTTTCAACCGGCGCTCAAAGTGTACGAGGCCCTGTTAGATCAGATGGTTATCCAGTGCCGACGCAATAATTCGGAACTGCTCGTAATCCTGATGCCTGGCAGGTCTCTGGTGGAAAATCCGGGTTCTCAATCCGCCCAGTTCCAGGAATATCTTCGGGGAAAAATTATCGAACAATGCAAAAGGCTGCACATCCGCCTTATGGATTTGGCCCTTCATCTGAAAACAGTCCACATGAACACTGGGAAAAACCTCTATTTCCCCAATGATGGCCACATGAATGCCTTGGGACATATGGTGACTGCGAATTATATCCGAGACAGGATGTAAAGGTCCCGGTAAAAAAATACACAATTCCCGGGCAAAGCCTATGGTTTTAAGGCTTGCTTATGCTCTTATGCGGAACCCTTTTCAATATTTTGATTGGCAACTGGTTGAAAATCGGTTTAAAATGACCCCATATGACGAGTGCTGAAAGGAGTCAACGTTGAAAACGGAAAATAAAATTGCAGATATCAGGGAGAGGGCCCGAAGAAACTTTTCAAAAGGGTATAATTGCGCTGAATCTGTTCTGGAGGCGGTTTTGACCCATGTGGATACGGGTTTACCCAAAACGGTTCAGAAAATGGCAACCGGTTTTGGCGGGGGTGTCGGGTTATATGGAGATACCTGTGGTGCAATAACCGGTGCCGTATTGGCGGTGGGTGCGGTTCACGGTAGAAGTGATCTACCGGAAGGCGAAGATAGAAAAGATGTGGCGAAAAAATCCTCAAAGGAGCTCTATGGTAATCCGGGCTTGTACCGGTTGTTTAATCAAATTCCCAATATGGTGAAATCAAAATATGGGAACACCCTGTGCAGAGAAATCTGTGACCCGTGGAAAGAACAGTGGCTTTGCAGAGAGCATGCGCTGCATTGCCGGGAAATTATCACGGATGTGGCTGAGTTTGCAGCCGGTTTGGTCTGTTCACCAAAAGAAGAGATTGCATCAAAACCATTCGGGAATAATGTTGAAAACCTCAAGAATGAACCATTGAATTGTGATTCGAAAGGCTGAGCGAAAGCCTTGAATTAGGAGTTTCCTAATTTAAAGACATGATTTGAAGGACATCACAGGGAAAACAGGGATAGGCGTTCCCATGCTGCTGCATGGGAACGGGAATATCCCGGCAGTGAAGAGAAAACATCACTTTGCGAGAATGTTCCGGACGACTTTTTCACCGAATTGTGAGGTCGTTAGAACGTTCTTATCCGTATGCCAGGGGGCCACGAGGTCACTTGTGATGAATCCTTCTTCAAAAATCTGAAAAATACCATTCCAGATATCCGACGCTTCTTCCGGCAGTGCCAGGCATTCTTCAAAGAGCATGGCGATGCTTCCGATCATGGAATAGGGGTTGGCCATATTCTTTCCGGCGATATCCGGGGCGGACCCGTGGGCCGGCTCCACATATCCCTTTTTCGGGCCGATACAGGCGGATGGCATGAGGCCCAGGGATCCGATAATACCACCGGCCTGGTCCGTGAGAATGTCTCCCTGCATATTTTCGAGCAGCATCACCCCGTTAAACTGAGTGGGATTGACCACCAGTTGAAACGCGGCATTGTCCACCAGGACCGATTGATACGGTACGTCTGGATAGTCCTCGGCAACATTCTCCACAATCTCCCGCCAGAAACGGGATGTGGCCAGAACATTGGCTTTATGAATGTTGGTGAGTTTTGCTTTTCGCTTTCTGGCTTCTTCAAATGCCACGATGGCCACCCGCCGTACATCTTCTGCTTTGTAGATGCAGTCATCCCGGGCATATTTCATTTCCGTGGTGGAACCTTCAACTTTTTCGCCGAAATAGATGCCGCCCACCAGTTCACGAATCATCAGGATATCAATCCCGTCACCGATAACCTCATCTTTGAGGGGAGAGAAGGATTTGAGACCCGCCGGCAACCTTACGGGTCTGAAATTGGCGAAGGTATCATAGCGTTGTCGAAGGGGCAGGATGGCACCCAGTTCCGGTCGGTGTTCCTGTGGAATCCGGTGCATTTCTTCTACGGCCAGACCCACTGGACCTTTGGCGATGACGTCGGCTTCATCGCAGATGCGTTTGGTTTTGTCCGGAAATGGGGACCCTTCAGAAAAGTATGCTGATGCGCCAAAAGGGGCGTAAACAAGATCAAATGTATGGCCGTATTTATCCATAACGGCTTTCAGGACCTTGACGGCTTCCCGCATGATTTCAGGCCCGATGCCGTCGCCTTCCAGTATTGCGATGGTTTTTTTCATGGTTTCTCCTTCAATTTTAACAGCTTAACATTGAGAATGGGGACGGGGAGTGAGCTATCCGCCTCCTCTGCTTCAAGTCTCTAAAAGTTCAGAATCGGAAATCATACAGATTGCTGATGAAAAATGCACTCCAAAATTTAAGAGTCCTTGGCCTTGACCTGTACCACGCCGTTTTCTATACTCACGGGCAGAACCCTCACTGGAAGGAGATCCAACATGCTGAGCATCCGAAAAATTGGCGTTGTGGGCCGCACATACCGGCATTTGAATCGGTACCGGGACATCCTGACGGTTTTATTCAAGTACGGATTTGGTGATATTATAGAAACCCTTAAAATTGAACAATATATTGAAATCGGTCTCCAGATGATTTCCAGAAAACGGCGCGATCAGATCGACAAGCTGTCCCGGGCTGAACGGGTTCGGATGGCGGTGGAAGAGTTGGGGCCCACATTTATCAAGCTGGGACAGATCCTTTCAACGCGGCCGGACCTGGTCCCCCTGGAATATTCCCGCGAATTGACCAAGCTCCAAGATCATGTGCCGTCTTTTTCCTACGAGGAGGTCAAAACCATCATTACCGAAGAACTCGGGGGGGCGCCGGAGGAACTGTTTGCCTATTTTGATTCCGAGCCGCTGGCTGCCGCGTCCATCGGTCAGGTTCACCGGGCGCGGCTGGGGGATGGTGATGAGGTGGTGGTCAAGGTCCAGAGGCCCGGTATCCGGAAGATCGTGGAAGTGGACCTGGAAATCCTGCTTCACCTGGCATCTCTTATGGAACGGCATGTGGAGGAAATGGAGGTCCATCGCCCCACGCGCATTGTGGAAGAATTTGCCCGAAGCCTGGAAAAGGAAATTGACTACACCATAGAAGCTTATCACACGGAACGCTTTTCACGGCAGTTTCTGGGTGAGCATACCATTTATGTCCCCAAACTTTACAGAGAACTCAACTCATCCCGGGTTCTGACCATCGAATATGTGGAAGGCATCAAGGTTACGGATTTCGAGGGACTGGAAAAAATCGGATGCAACCGCCATACCCTGGCTGAAAACGGCGCCGATCTGGTGATGAAACAGATTTTTGTCCATGGCTTTTTTCATGCGGATCCCCATCCGGGAAATATCTTTATCCTCTCAAACAATATTATCTGTTTTCTCGATTTCGGCATGATGGGTCGCATCCGTCAGGACGAGCGGGAGGAGTTTACGGATTTTGTCACCAGCCTCGCCGGCAAAAACGAACGAAAAATCACGGAGTCCGTTTTGAGGCTCTCCGTCTATGATCGGGAACCGGATCGGGAAAGACTGGAACGGGACCTCACGGATCTTCTGGAAGAACAGGTTTACGGACGTCAGGGCAAACTGGAAATGGGAAAGCTGTTCCAGAAGCTGATCGAGAGGGTTTCAGCACATGGGCTTACCATCAAACCCGATCTTTACCTGATGATGAAAGCCCTGGGAACCATTGAGGGTATTGCCAAAATGCTGGATCCGGCCTTTGATATCCTGAAACAGGCTGAACCGTTTGTTCGACGGATTCAGGAAGAACGGATGAATCCCAAGCGGATCGCCGGGGATATGCTGGAGATCGGTACGGAAATGATCCAGTTGGGGCGGGAAATTCCTGGAGAGGTCAGGTCAATCCTGAAGCAGGCCAGGGAAGGCAAAATAAAAATTGAATTCGGTCATTCCGGCCTCGAACCCCTGATCAACACCCACAATCGAGGTACCAACAGACTGGTTTTCGCCATTGTGCTGGCGTCATTGATTATCGGATCTTCACTGGTTGTTTTGTCGGGGGTTCCTCCCAGATGGCATGATGTGCCCCTGATCGGGCTTGTGGGTTTCATTCTGGCGGGGATCATGGGGTTTTCGCTGCTGATTTCAATTTTACGGCGGAGGAAGATGTGAAAAACCCTACGATTTGAGCCCTAAGGCCTTCTACTGTAACATGTGAGACCCAGAATAACCATGGCCACGCCCAGAAATATGGGCCACATGGGAACGGGGTCCGCATAGGGTGTCTGATCTTCAAGGGTAAAAAAGAGGAAGGTGAAAGTGGAGAGAACCAATCCTAATCCTGTGACAATAATGCACAGCGCTTTCATTTTCGTTTCCTCCAACCGTTAATAGGGCTTAAAGTTAAGCAGGTTATGGAAATTTTTACTCTGAACCCTTAAACATGCGGTAGAAACACAAAACATGCTGAAATCAGAGCATATACGCTTTACAATGTCAACTAAAATTGTGTGAAAATATCATTTCCCCGCACAGTGCTTTGCCGCCGTAGCTTCCTTGGTATGTCCCTTTTGCTCCAGCGCTTCCGCAATAATGAGCCAGTTTTGGCTAAGGAGAATTTTATCGTTTTTAGCGAGGAGATTTGATTTTCTGGCCATTTGTGGATGTGCACTATTTAGATCCCTTTTTTATATTGGGTGTTAGTAGAGGGATGAATCATTTGCTTGAGTTCATTTTTGGAATTGGGATTTCCATTTAGAAGGTTTTCAAAAAGTTTTATGACTCGGGATTTATCCGACTCAATTTTGGTTTCGGTTTTAATATCTCTTAAATCAATGAAAAAACAGGAGAAAATATTTGGTAAGTCGGTTACAATATCCGGATTCAAGAAATTATAATTATTGTAGATACAATGATAGTTCCCTTTCGATTTTTCAATATAAAGGGATACCTTTTTCAAATTTGTAATCGATGAACATTTCTGACAATTTTGAATACATTCCTCATCAATCCTGTTCTTTTTACATCCAATAACTTGATGCAATAAACATTGCCTGCTGGTTACAAGTACAATAGGATGGTAGATGCTGTAGTATAGTTTAAAATTATCAGGATATTTAATGTTTTTTATCTGGTTTTCGCTGATTTCATTGGAAATAAAGGATCCACAACAGTTAAATTTTTCTTTCAAGCATAAAAGACTAAAGGAATTAACAATATTGAGATACGGTCCTGCTATCCAGGGCATTCCATTTTTACAGGCTTCATAAGCGATTCCGGTATTATTGGTTACAATAAGTTTGGGTTGCACCTTTTGAAGAAATTCCAGCGCAGCCGCATAGTTTTCTCCGATTAAAATAGATGGGAACCATGGGATTAAGTTTTTGTTTTTTAAAAAAAGATCTATAAATTCAGAATATTTATTTTTGGGACAATTGGGAAGTTCGAAAAATATATGTGAAGAGGTCTCATTACATAAGTGCAAATCTTTTCGGGAGGAAATCAATACGGAAAGATCGGGCTTAATGTTTAATGGCCTTTGTTTTATTAATACGGGAACATCAATTGGATCTATGATTTCTTTTGAACCCTTTAAGATGGATGAAATTCTTTTTTTTATTGAGGTAAGCTCTTTAAATGGTATGAAAAGATCACTTTGAAGGGTTTCTAATTCTAGATGTTCAATGTAATATTCGGTACTGTTTAAGGATTTAAGCCTTTTATATAGAATATTATAATCCAGGCACTGGGCAGTGATTTTCTTGGTTTTTACACCTCTTCTTTGCTTCCCACTATTCCGATTTGGGGTATATGTGCCGGCGTTTACAAGATTACTTTTTGAAAGGACCATAAATGAAGAATCTTGTGTTTTTACGGATACTTTTATAGGCGTATTAGCTTTTCCCGAAATACTTATCGTTAAAGGAGATTTAGCGATGCTTAATTGTTTGATCCTATTTTTAACATGAGCTGTAATTTCTTCTTTTTCTTCATAAAGTTCTATTTGATCCTTTATCATTTGGTTATTCGAAAAATAATTATTAATTTCTGAAAGATGTTGAATAGAATGATCCCGTGGATTATCAATAAACATATGTTTATTAATGTCTCCCTTCAAATATGAATTAGAAAAATCGCGGTTAAATACCTTATAAAGATCACGATGGTCATTATTGAGTTTGTCAGTATTATAAAAACTCCGGATTTGGTTTTTCCAGCAATTAACCACTGTATATACGTAATCTAACTTTTTTATTCTTCCTTCAATCTTTAGTGAAGCAACCCCCGCATCCGATATTTCTCTTAGATCAAAATATGCTGAATTATCTTTAAGATTTAAGGGGAAGTTTTTACCTTCAGGAGTGGTTAAATATCGATCTCTACAGGGTTGACTACACCTGCCACGATTTCCCGACTTCCCGCCAAGAACGGAACTCATATAACAAATGCCTGAAAAAGAGATACAATAGGAACCGTGGACAAATACCTCAGTTGAGATCTTATTTCTATGTCCGATCAAAGTTAATGCCTTAATTTCATGGATATTTAACTCTCTTGATAGATTAATTTGGGTCGTATTCAGTTCGCTTAAAAAAAATATCTGACCTTCATTATGGGTTGTAAGCTGAGTAGAGGCATGTATTTTGAGATTTTTAAAGTATTTAGATAGTAAATAAAGCAATCCTAAATCCTGAACAATTACACCGTCGATACTGGTATTGACCAGTCTATTCAGTAAGCTTATGATGGACGGGATTTCACTTTCCACGATAATGATATTTAGGGTTAGAAAAATTTTGCAATTATTTCTATGGGCCAGATTTAAAACGCCATTTAAATCATCATAATTCAAATTTGTTGCCCGGTTTCTAGCATTAAATTTATTCAAGCCACAGTATATGGCATCTGCCCCTGCTAAAATTGCAGCTTTGATGGAATCAATATCCCCACCGGGTGCCAGTAATTCAATTTTTCGTTTCATAGTATGAATTGTTAATGGAAAAATGGGTTAAAAACGACCCTTCAGGTCGAATCAATTTTTCATCATCTCTAATTTTCTTAGGTATGACAACAGAAAATTTCCCCTTTTCAATCCTTGTTTTTTTCCCATATGATAAAGTCTTCCTCAATAATCAAGAGATGAAAATCATTTTCCGCAGCTTGACAAAAATCATGGCTTTGGCTATAGGCCCAGAGGAATAAATTACGTGGCCATAAGCAGGGCTAATGAGCAAAGAATGCACCACCGGCAGTTTTAGGAACAGGGTTTATGGGAAGAGTTGGAAAACCGGGATTTAGTCTCTTTTTGGCGTTCCTGGGGGTTATTTTTCAGGGAATCAATGGATTTGCCTACCCGATAAACGAGCAGCTTTCCATCGGCGGGGTTGTTGCCGGTATATACCAGTATCAAAGCATTACGGATGCTTCAGACTTATGCAAGCGTA